>Ga0209798_10000189_pt1 | contig 35067 bp, 35 predicted proteins | sample DOMMetBare3Fresh_FD_187475 | JGI IMG/M metagenome (GOLD analysis project Ga0209798, IMG submission 187475) | Wetland sediment microbial communities from St. Louis River estuary, USA, under dissolved organic matter induced mercury methylation -... | ecosystem: Environmental > Aquatic >... | reverse complement strand
CCAGAAAATTTTCAAGTCGTTTAATGGCATAAAGTCACTTTTTCTCAGAATTAACAGGCCATTACAGCCCATCGACTATTCAACGTTGGGACACTACTGATCCAGCATCAATATTAATACCGGAATACTGGATAGGCAGTAATAGCTCGCATTGTACTTTTAATCCTTGCTGTCGTAGTTCGTATTCCATACATTTTTGATACGCTGATTCCAACAATCCCGGCCCAAGTGCCGAATGTACCTTAATAGCACTACCGATAATGATTCTACCGAGTTCTTCAATTTCCATGCCGTTCGCTTTCTTTCCGATTGTTCTTTTTTCTGAAATTTATGAAACAAGATTGAACCGCAAAGGTGCAAAGGCCGCCAATAAAATCAAGAAAACCAAAAGGCTTCCGGGTTTAAATAAAAAAAGTTTTTAGCTTTCTTTGCGCCCTTTGCGTCTTTGCGGTAAATTGACTTTTGGATTTTTACGCGGCAATCGCCTCATTAATCTGCTTCACCAGGATATCAAGGCTACCGCCAAACTCCCTATTCGCCTTGCCCCATCCACCAGCATGAGAAAACACCGGCATATCGTCGAAATCATCCCGGCTGATGGAAAGGTTTTCAATCAGATGCACCCGCACCCGCTCCAGCCATTGCAGCTGTTCCGCTGTAAACTTCTGGCTTCCGGTGATTCTCATCATGGCCCGTTGAACACGTTCTGTGGCCGTATAAAGCTCTTTTTCCTTCTCAACCGCATACTTGACCATCGAGATAATATCCGCCATTGCCTTATGGCTGGCTATCTCATGAGCTTTTTGCAGCCGTTCTTCGTTAAAGCGCAGCGATGCCGCCGCCAGCTTGCTGCGCAGGTCGGCCAGCGCCTCCACATTCCAGTCAGCCGGACGATCAAGCAGAATCTGGATCGCCTCAATATCGTCCTTGTGCTCTTTGATGTAGTTGGCAAACGCTACCAGATAATCGGCGGGCTTGTATTCGTTGCCGTCGGCATCACGCACCATCCAAGCGCTTGAAACCTGATCCTGCACTTCATAACCCTTGATAAAGGTTCGCTCCGGGCGTTTAAAGTTTACCAACAGATCCTGAAAAGCCGGATTGCGTAACAACGCCATCGCGCCGGTAAAATCATCCGTGAGCCGCTTAGTCAGTTCATCGGCATAGCGGGCCATATCACCATCGGGGATAAAGGCTGCAAACTCTTCGCGGGCTTCACCGCTCATCTCTTTGTCAATCCGCTGTAGCCGCTTTACCAGACAGCGGATGCTGTAAACCCGGTCCTTGTTCTGCCAGATATCATCGATGATTTCTATGATTGTGCGAGTCTTGGAGATCGGCTTTACTGCGGTAATGGCAGTTGCATTGCGGAAAAACTCCAGCAGTGTACCGTCAAAGCAGTCAAATACCGTAAAATGAGATTTATCAGGGAATCGTTCACCCTTGCGAGTACCACGTCCAAGCATCTGCTCGAAGAGAATGCGTGACTTTACCGGTCTGAGGAAAACGATGAACTCCAGGTCCGGAATATCAACGCCGGTTGAGAGCAGGTCTACAGTGACAGCAATGCAGGGATTGGGACGGTTGCGGAATTCACGGATGCGTTGCAGAGGGCGGTCTACCCTGCCGGTAATTTTAGCGGCAAAGGCTTCTCCCCGGTTAAAGATCTCCCTTGCCATTTCAACCAACTGGTCGGCATGGGAGGTGTGAGGCAGGTCGTTAGCAGCAAAAACCAGGGTTTTAGGAAACCGGCCATATTTCAATTCGTGCTCGTCGCAATAGGTTTTCAACTCTTCCAGGATCTTACGGTTGGAATCCGGCACCGTAACCTTGGATTCAAGTTCGGTGACTTCAAAGCCGCGATCATCTTCCATGTTATCAAGCTGCTCGGAACCGCTGGCGGTGTCCACCAACCCTATCAGTTCGCCCTCTTTCAGAAAGGCACCGCTCATACGGACTTCTGAACGAATAGCCACTACATCATAATCAACCAGATGTCCTTCGCGCACTGCCCGTTCATATTCGTAACGGTAGACAAGATGCTTGAAATAGGTGGTTGTGTGTGCAGCAGGAGTGGCAGTTAAACCGATCTTTGTTGCATCAAAGTAATCAAGTGTCGCCCGCCAGGTGGCTACCTCTTGTGCCGTATAGCCACGGTGACATTCATCAGCAATGATCATATCAAAGGCATGAATCGGTATCTCAAGCTGAGTAGCGTCCTCTTCTTCGTCTCCTTCACCGCCAAAGGCAGCGCTTTTGCCAAAGAGGTTGATGGTCATTCGCTGAATAGTGCAGATATACAGGAAGGAGTCGCCCGACTTGGGAGCCGTCAGGTAACTGTTGGGCAGTACCTTTGAATCAAACTTTTCGCCTTCTTCAAAATCACCCGTCTGAAAACGCTGGCTATAGACCTCGTAAATGTTGTCAAACTTGAGGCCTGCTTCCGGCTCGAAGGCGGCAAATGAGCGCACCGCTTGAGCCGCCAGCGCCCGCCTGTCCACCAGAAACAGGATGCGCTTTGCTACTCCTGACTTCATCAGACGATACACCTCGTTTACCATGGTGAAGGTCTTTCCAGTGCCGGTCGCCATTGCCACCAGCATGTGGTGTCTGCGTTCGGTGATGGCCTGTTCGATTGCTGTATTGCAATCCTGTTGGTAAGGTCGAAGTCGTTTGTGGTCATTGGCAAGCAACTTAAGCACACCACAGGCAGCATCAAGATTCTGGGTCAGTTTCTCTTCAAGAGCAGCCGGAGTATGAAAAGCTTTGATTTCACGGGAACGATTATTGGGATGGCGAATATCGTGGTGCCGGATCAGCTCACCATTTGTGGAGTACAGGAAAGGCACACGGTAACTGCCAAATGAAAGAGGGTTGGAGGTTGCACCACGCGAATAGCGTTCCGCCTGTGTAAGAACATTTTGTGGGCCAAGCGAGAGTTTTTTTGCTTCGACAATGCCGAGGATCCTACCACCGGAGCAAAGAGCATAATCAGCAGGACCGTTGTCGGTTGGATACTCAACAATGGCGCAGTTGTTATACGATGACAGCGCCAATTTTGGGTTGTAATCACAGACTTTCCATCCGGCAGCCTTCAGTTTTGGGTCAACAATTTTGCGACGTGTAAGCCATTCGGAATTTGCAGGGGAAGCAGTCGTTCGCCGGGGCATTAACCCTCCAGAGACAATACACTACAGTAATGACATATCAAGGAGTTATGTTTACCACGAACACCTACGCATTACAACTGGCTTAGGTTATGTCTAATTCAATCAAAATTGATAGATTGCAACTGCATGTGACTATTGACTACACTCCGTTGCACTTGATCAGCCGCTTATTTAAAGCCATCAATTTCACGGAGGAGCCTTCGAATGCAAGGTTGGTAATGTCAAGGAAAGGGGGATCAGATCTTATCGCGCAGTTCCTTGATGATTTCCAGCTGACGTTGGTAGATGAAGGTGGATAATACCTGCTCGGAGAGCGCGGTGTGGTTGAAAACCATGGCGCAATGGGACTGCACACCAGACTTCTCCATGCGTACCAGCCGGCTTGGAATCAGGGTCTCGACCAGCTGGCCGGAACCGTTGTGCAGCAGTTTGATCCGCAATTCGATCGAGCTTGCTTTTTCCAGAATGTCACCTGAAAAGGTGGTTACCCGGACTCCATTAAGGGAAATGTCACGAATTACACCGTTTAATTGAGCGCCATCAACAACCATTTGCAGGTTGATCGGCATTTTCAGCTGTACCCGTACCGAAACGCGCTTGTCGGCATGTATTTCGGCGTAGCTGAAATCCCCCAGGGTGATCTGATGCCGTCGTAGGTCGAACTCCAATGCCTTGCCGATGATGTTGGTGTTCATGGTATTAGACTGGATCAGTACTTCATTGGAGAGGGTAATGGCGGCAAACTGGGTCGCGTTCATGGCAAACTCAACGGTTTTTTCCTTGAATTCCACAATGGTTCCGCTGGATGTGACCGGCAGTTCCTTGTAGACGTTCATAAAGTTGAACTCGGCTTTCCGATCGGTGGCATACATGTTTTGCAGCAGTGTCAGAATTGCCTCCTGATCATCGACGCGTGACACCATTATGATTTCGTTGTAAGCCGTTAGCCCCATGGGAATGCCGCTCCTCCGATTGTAGCTACATAAAAACAAGTGATCTTTTCCCAGCCATGGGCAGTGCGAAGCATAGTACAACAATAGCGGAGCAATGTACAGGTGAGGTGAGGAAACCGGAGCGCCCGCCTGGTGATTATATTCCCCCCACATTGAAAGCAATTCGATACGTATGATGCCAGATGTGCTATAGTTTAAAAGTTATTTAAACTTGGGGCGTTATAATGCCCCTGCGCCTAACCCTGGTAAACAGGATACGTACGTCAAGAAAGTCATTTTTTGCCCTTACATTGCAATAAATAACTTCCGGCGTACGAAGGAACTGATATGAGTAAAACCCTGCAAGAGCTGGCTATCCTCCTCGATGGACATGTCTCCGGTGATCCCGCTGTTACCATAAGCGGTCTTGGAACGCTTGATTCGGCGGTGGCAGGAGAAATCACCTTTCTGGCAAATCCCCGCTATGCTGCCAAGGTTGCGACAACCACTGCCTCTGCCATTGTTGTGACCGCAACTGCTGAAACCTTCGGGAAAAATGTGATTGTTGTGGAAAACCCTTACCTTGCCTTTGCCCGTCTGTTGACACTGTTTACCAGCCGTCCCCGTGTGGTTAAAGGGATCATGCCGGGCGCCTTTGTCGGCGAAGATGTTGCCATCGGAGCCGATCCCTCGATTTACAACAACACCAGCATTGCCGATGGAGTCCGCATCGGAGACCGCGTGACCTTGCACCCCAATGTGACGCTCTACCAAGGGGTGGTGCTGGGAGATGATGTCACCCTCCATTCCGGCGTTTCGATCCGGGAAGGATGCCGGATCGGCAACCGGGTCACCATCCACAATGGAACGGTTATCGGGAGCGATGGTTTTGGCTACGCCCCCAATGGCAAGAGCTGGTTCAAGATCCCCCAAATCGGTAATGTAGTCATCGAAGATGATGTGGAGATCGGCGCCAACGCAACCGTTGACCGGGCTGCTCTGGAAACAACCCGCATTGGACAGGGGAGCAAGATCGATAATCTGGTGCAGATTGCCCACAATTGCCAAGTCGGTGATAATTGCATCATCGTGGCGCAGGTTGGCATTGCCGGAAGTGTAACACTGGGAAATCATGTCAGCATCGGAGGGCAGGCGGCAATTGTCGATCATGCCGTCATCGGCGATAACGCCATGATTTCCGGTCAATCGGGAGTTTTCAATGATGTGGCTGCCGGAGCTGTGGTGAGCGGTACGCCAGCCATGCAACACAAGACGCGGCTCAAGTGTGCGGCGGTCTATCCGCATCTTCCGGAGATGCGTAAGACACTCATCAAGCTGTCACGCAGCATGTCAAAGTTTGAAAATAATTTGGAACCAGCAGCAAACGTTGGTCTCTAGCGGTACGTCAGACAAACCGCATGAGGTGAGGAGAGAGTATGATTATTAAACGAGGAGTTGTAGTCAGTCATCCCGGAGCAATGGAATGGGGTGTCGGCAAAGTGGTTGAGGTTGAAGCTATGAGAGCGAGCATACAGTTCAGCGACGGCATCATTCGAAAAATTGCAGCATCCCATTACAGCCAGCTTTTGCAAGCCGATGTGGCGGCATTCGTGGAACTTCCGGAAAACGTCCCGCTGGTAAAAGTCCGCGCCACAACCACCAGAGTCAAGAAAGTGAAACAAGCCGTCTCCTGAAACAGGTCATCGTAAGGCCTGTGTACCAAGCGACAGAGTCGGACATCAAGGGAGAGGCAAGCCTATCCCCTGATGCCCGATTTTTGTTTTTTATGTGTCGCAAATCTACGTAAGCGATAATGTACAAAAACTATAGTCGTGCGGAAATATCGCGTCACCCCCATTGCCATGTGAGCGGATTATGGTACGTTATACGCTTGATCTGATCACCAGGCACGACTGTCCACACGACAGAATACATAACGAGGAGACAGGTATGAAACTGAATGACATTACCCGAGGCACCGGACTTGAAGCACATGGAATCAGCAATGCCAACTTGATTTACTGGACTCCCCCGACTTCATTGCTCTATGAACAGGTCGTGAAGCGTGGCGAAGGGTTGCTTTCCCATCTGGGAGCGATTGCGGTTAAAACCGGACACTATACTGGCCGGGCTGCCAATGAGAAATTCATAGTCGATGAGCCGAGTTGCCACGATAATGTTGCCTGGGGAAAGGTCAATCGTCCCTTTGATCCGGCCAAGTTTGATGCCCTCTACCTGCGCATGTGCGCCTATATGCAGGGTCGCGACCTGTTTGTGCAGGACTGTTTTGCCGGCGCCGACAAGGAACACCGTCTGCCGATCCGGGTGATTACCGAAAAAGCATGGCATTCGCTGTTTGCCCGTAACATGTTCGTTTCGGCTACCCAGGAGGAACTGGAAAGTCATTCACCCCAGTTCACCGTCATCAATATGCCGAATTTCCACGCTGTCCCTGCCATGGACGGCACCAATTCCGAAACCTTCATCATCATCAATTTTGCCCGTAAAATGATCATCATCGGCGGCACCAGCTATGCCGGAGAAATCAAGAAATCGATCTTTACCATTCTCAACTACCTTCTGCCGGTGGAGAAGAAGATCATGTCGATGCACTGCTCGGCCAACGTGGGGCCCAAGGGGGATGCGGCGGTCTTCTTCGGCCTTTCCGGTACCGGCAAAACCACCCTCTCGGCAGATCCCCATCGTTCCCTGATCGGCGATGACGAACATGGCTGGGATGAAAAAGGGGTCTTCAATTTTGAAGGAGGCTGCTATGCCAAGATTATCAGTCTCTCCAAGGAGGCCGAGCCGGAGATCTATGAGACGACCCGCAGATTCGGTACCGTGCTGGAAAATGTGGCTATCGATACCCACACCCGCCGGGTTGACCTGGATGATGACTCATTTACCGAAAATACCCGTGCTTCCTACCCGTTGACCCACATCCCCAACATCGTTAAAAGTGGCTGTGGCGGGCATCCGGCCAATATCATCATGCTGACCTGCGATGCCTTTGGCGTGCTCCCTCCCATCGCCCGTCTGACACCGGAACAGGCGATGTACCACTTCCTCTCCGGTTATACCGCCAAGGTAGCCGGTACCGAGGCAGGCGTTACCGAACCATCGGCCACCTTTTCCACCTGTTTCGGCGGCCCGTTCATGGCGCTGAATCCGACCGTGTACGGCGAGCTGTTGCGTGCCAAAATCGCCAAACACCAGGTGACCTGCTGGCTGGTAAATACCGGTTGGAGCGGTGGTTCCTATGGTGTCGGATCGCGCATGAAGATCGCCTACTCGCGAGCCCTGGTCAATGCCGCTCTGGACGGTTCACTGAATGCCGGTGCATTTGAAAAAGATCCCTTCTTCGGTCTGGATATCCCCACCAACTGTGCCGGCGTACCGGCCGAGGTGCTTAACCCCCGCAATACCTGGGTTAACCAGCAGCAGTATGATCAGACCGCCACCAAGCTGGTGGGAATGTTCAAGGAAAATTTCAAGAAGTACGAGCCGAACGTCACTGCTGATGTGGCCAGTGTTATGTAACGTGCAGGAATCATGTTTGTAGCTGGTACCATGACCCGCCCGGGCAGATTCGGGCGGGTCATTTCATAACAGCTCTGCTTACCTATACGAATCGCAGGGGCGAACTGCTGTTCGCCTCTGCTCGCTAACCATAAGGGAGCCGAACCATGGCAATGAAACGTGACGGGATGACCTGCCCGAAGTGCGGTGTGCAACAGCCTCTGGCGGAGAGCTGCAGCTCCTGCCAGATCATTATTGCCAAATATCTCCAGCGCCAGAGCGTGCTGGCCGGTCGTGAACAGGCGGGGGTGACTCCCCCGGTAACGGCTCCCTTGTCGGGCGGCTTTCCAATCGGGCGATTGCTGTTAGCTTTGCTGGTGCTGGCCTGGCTGGTGGGCGGCTACCTGTGGAGCGGACGATCGGCAGCCAAAGGAGTGTATCAAGCCGGGAGCGGTCGTTATACTAACCAGAAATTCAAGTTTGCCCTGCAGCTGCCGAACGACTGGAAGATTCTGACGGTCAAACAGGCGATTCAATGCTCCACCCTCCGCGATCAGTATGCTGACCAGTATCTGCTGTTGGCCAGCCCGACCACCCCGGCTGAATGCCTGCTGGTGGTGAATATTGCCGGAATCAGCCTGGATTACTTCAGGAATGTGGGGTGGGAGGGTTTGGTGGCTGAAATCAACGGCCGCAACCGGGTGAAGTTTTCCGAGGTCAGGAGCATCAACGGTCTGACCGTGTATCGCGTCGGCTACGACATTGCAGAGTTCTACCGGGAAGACGCCTATTTCGAGGCCGCTAACAAACTGATCGAACTCTATTACTATGTGCCGCTGGCCGCCGATACGGGCGAACGGATCTCCCGGCTGCGCAATCTGGTGAATGAAAAGCTGCAAAGGCTGTAATGGTATAAAAAAGCCGCTCAACTCGTACTGACGTTGAACGGCTTTTTGACATGCAATGAAGCAGCTACATGAATTACATGTTGTAACCGGACTCCGAGTGCTGAGTCTGGTCAAGGCCCATGATCTCGTCTTCCTTGTCAACCCGCAGACCGATGGTTTTATCCAGTACGAAGGAGATGATCAAGGTGACGATAAAGGCGTAGGCGCCGGCAGCCAGAACTGCGATCAACTGGATCATCAGCTGTTTGGCATTGCCTGCGAGAAGGCCGGTAGCGCCAACCGTGGCAAAGACACCGGTGATGATGGCGCCGAATGTTCCACCGACACCGTGGACACCGAAGGCATCCAGTGAGTCGTCATATTTGAATTTGGCTTTCAGCATGATACCGCCGTAGCAGACCAGACCTGCTGCCAGACCCATCAGCAGTGCTGCGCCGGGCTGTACAAAACCGGCTGCCGGGGTAATGACAACCAGGCCAGCCACCACACCGGAACCGAAACCGAGTGCACTCGGTTTACCGGAATGGATCCATTCCGCGATCATCCAGGAAAGACCGGCTGCGGCAGGGGCGATGGTGGTGGTGGCGAATGCCAGGCCAGCCAAGCCACCGGCTGCATCGGAGGTGTTGACACCGACGATGGCGGAACCGGCGTTAAAACCGAACCAACCGAACCAGAGCAGGCCGACACCGAGCAAGGTCAGCGGCAGATTATGGGGAGCCATGCGCTCCTGGGGGAAACCGTGACGCTTGCCGAGGAAAATCAGGAAGGCCAGGGCGGAAATCCCGGATGAGAGGTGAACAACCGTACCACCGGCAAAATCAAGGGCACCTTTTTTGAAGAGCCAGCCGTCGGTCATCCAGACCCAGTGAGCCAACGGATCATAGACCAGGGTGGTCCAGAGCAGAACGAATACGCAGTAGGCGGAGAATTTGACACGTTCTGCCATGGCGCCTGAAATCAGCGCTACGGTGATGATGGCGAACATGCACTGGTACATGGCAAAGACCAGCTCGGGAATGGCGCCAGGCTCTTTGGTGTAGTTCTGGAACAGCGCCCAGTCAACCGTACCGGTGGCGGCATCTTTCATAATCACCAGTCCGTTCAGCATTACCTTGCTGAAATCGCCGATCAATCCCATGTGCCCCACATCACCGCCAAAGGCGAGTGAGTAACCGAGTACAGCCCACTGCACACCGACAATACCCATGGCAACGAAGGAGTGCATGAAGGTTGACAGGACGTTCTTCTGGCGAACCATGCCGCCGTAGAACAGTGCCAGGCCAGGGATCATTAGCAGTACCAGCGCCGATGAAACCAGCATCCAGGCGGTGTCGCCGGTATTGAGCACCGGTTTTACGTCCGGTGGTGTGGCGGGAGCAGCGGGAGTTGCTGTCGGAGCCGCTGTAGGTACGGCTGCTGCCGGTTTGGCTGCGTCAGCAGCCGGGGTTGCGGCAGCCGGAGCAGTCACCGCCGGAGCGGCATCTTTCTTTTCTTCTGCCATGGCGGCGACCGGAATCAGGGCTGCCATAATAACCAGCATCAATAATGCTAAAGAGAACCTGAGTTTCATAACGTTATCCTCCGTCGTTGGTAAGAGTTCTGTTGATCAGATGGCTTCGTTGCCGGTTTCGCCGGTTCTGATGCGCACCGCTTCTTCCAGGGAGATGACAAAGATCTTGCCGTCGCCGATCCGGCCGGTTTTGGCGCTCCCTTGTATGGTTTCTACCACCTTGTTGACCAGATCGTCGCTGACCGCGACTTCCAGTTTTATTTTAGGAATGAAATCGACCACATATTCAGCGCCACGGTACAGTTCGGTGTGTCCTTTTTGACGCCCGAATCCCTTGACTTCACTGACGGTGATCCCTTCGATGCCGATGTCGTTCAAGGCATCCTTTACTTCATCCAGTTTGAATGGTTTGATGATCGCTTCGATGAGTTTCATGGTGCAGACCTCCTTGTTTGCGTTGGGTTCTATGAAAGCTCACTTCAAAAAGGCGGGGGAGGGTGGCGCCCATCCCCCGAATTGAAGGAGGGACAGCCTAGAAGGATATATCGAGCTGAGTGGTCAGCGCCGGTTTGCCACCGGGGTTGATGTTGCCGCCATTGCCGTCACTCGGGTCAGAAGTCGATGTCTTGTAGAACGGGTTGAAGAATACGGCTCCCACGATCAGAGAAACATTTTTACTGAAAGCCCACGAGCCACCAACGCTGACTTCACCGTTGACGTTGTTGCCACTCATGTAATCGACAGCCAGCCAGAGTTTGTCGGAAATCTCGGGCATGCTGCGATCCCAGGATGCCATGATGCCACTGTTGGCCCCTTTACCCAAGGCGCGTTCCGAACCGTAGTAGCCGCCAGCCGACAAACGGCCGATGACCGGCAGGGTCTTGGCAACCAGGCCGTAGGTGATGTTCTGGCGGGTGGTCAGCCCTTTTTCCAGTTTCTCGTAGGTGCCGAGATTATAGCCACCGATGGCGAAAGCAGGGAGTCCTTTTATGCCAAAGGCATCTTCCGGTGTCCCCAGTTTGGCGTTGAAGTAGAGCGGGGCCCGGTCATAGCCGTAGGTTGCGTCGTTCTGGTAACCGGATTTAAGGAAGTCAATGCCGACTTCCAGTTTGATGTTTTCCGAAGGGAGTACGCCGGCGCTCAAACCGATATTGTACAGGTTGGGGTTCCAGCCGTTTTCAGTTTTGCCGGAAAAGCGGGTGTAGTTATCGATGTCGAGATGAAACTCTTTGAACCCCTTGACATCAGTAGAAGGAATCCAGATTTGTGTTGAAGGAGTTGCCATTGCTGCGCTACTTCCCAGTGCCACCAGTGCTGCCGCCATAGTCATGATTTTGCCGAGTTTCATTGTCCCTCTCCTTTTCATCGTTGATTTTGAACTGTGAGTGGATGATTTCCTGGTCGATTTCATCGTTGCACGTTCTGTAGAGTTATTGTTGGATGTCTGTCTTTGAGTCATCCATCATGAATGTAATCACTAATACACAGAGCGTGCCAACTTTAAATTTACTGTGATTGCAACATGTTGTGTTGCTGTTTGTGGACTGGTGATAAAATGGTGGGCGAGTAGATTCTGAACAGCTGCAATTTTATTGAGCAGTTTGTTTTGATTTTCGGTTGACCCGAGCGCTCTATTTTGTTTCTATCAACCACTATTCAGGCAGTTGCCTGCCTTGCCATTTCTGTTACAGGAAAGAAGATATTTATGACTCCCCATACACGTATTCACCTTGTTCGCCATGGCCAGGTGGCTGGTTACGAACAGCCACGTTACAACGGTCAGACCGACGTTTCCCTGACCGATGTCGGCCTGGAACAATACCACCGTCTGAAGGAACGAATGGCCGAAACACCGCTGGCAGCCTGTTACTGCAGCGATCTCTCCCGTTGTACCATCGGCGCGGATATCATCTGTGCCGGCCATCTCTTTGATCCGGTGCAGAGGCCGGAATTACGGGAATTGAATATCGGGATCTGGGAAGGGCTGACCTGGAATGAAATCACCGCCCGCTGGCCGGAACAGTGGCAGGCACGGCTTGCCAACCTGGTTGACTACCGGGTTCCGGAGGGTGAAAACCTGCTGGATCTCCAGGCGCGGGTTATGCCGGTGATCCACGAGATCGTGGAGCGCCATCGCGGGCAGGATGTGCTGGTGGTGGCCCACGGCGGTGTGAACCGGGTGATCCTGCTCAACGCCATCGGTGCGCACCTGCAGGGGATGTTTAACATTGAACAGAGCTATGGTTGCTACAATATTATTGATTATTATGCCGACGGGAGGCAGACGGTAAAGCTGCTCAATGGGTGAGCGGGTAGGTGATTGTGAATCTAAGAAAAGCATGTACCGCAGAGGGCACAGAGGAACGTAGAGGAATATTAAACTATTAATATCGTTGGCGTCATTTTCTTTTTTTAAACGTGTCGCTTATACATACCTATTCGTATTCTCTGAGAACCTCTGTGGTTCGGCTGTTGTTTTTGGTTGAAGCTTTGCGGGATACGCAAGCGGGGATGGAACAACTGTTCCATCCCCGCTTGCGATGTTAATTCAAACTTGCCGGAGCGGTTATTAGCGCGCCGGTGCGATCGGTATCCGGATATTGTTCAAGCCGACTTTATAATTTCCTGAAACCGTCACGAACCCTTTGTACATATCGGACATGTCGGTGATTTTGGCATACCACCATGTGCCGCCCCGGGCCCGGTCTTTTTTCTTGGGAGCTTGATAGATCCCGTTGGTATTGTTGTCGTGGAAGGCGATGAAATGCATGCCGAGCTTCAATTCATCCCGGGAGGCAATGCGTGACTGCCAGTAAATATTAGTCCATTGATTCTGGCCGTCATGCACCTTCATGAACTCCCCCTCGTCCTTGGTTGAGGCGCTCGGCTTGGCGATCATCTTGGCCAGGTAGACATAGATGTAGGAGTTATCACCCAACTCTTCCTTGCTGATGAAATAATCATCAGGCTGAATGAAATGGGCATCATCGCCAGCGCGCGGGGCTGACCGGGGTGGCTCATTGCGTGGTGGTGGAGCGTCGTCATTTGCTTCTGCCGGTTCCGCCGGCGGAGCAGGCGCCGGGCGGTCGACTACCAGTTTGTTAACCCGATCAGTGGCATCAAGCACATCTCTCCAGCCAGCCAGAGAAATGGTAGGAACCAGGAGCAGAACGGCCAGAATTACTTTCGCAGAACGAATTATCATGGTAGACCTCCGGAAAAATGGTACTGAACAGTATGGATTAATTCATACCATAAATGTGTTTGAATGCAAAAAAATATTTCCCTAACCGAGATCAACCAGGATGTCGGCGCCGGCAAGCTCGACCGGGTAGGTGCGCAGGGTGAACTCCGGGTGGTCACTGCACGTCCCGTCGCTCAGGTTGAAGCGGTAGCCGTGACGCGGGCAGGAAACATAGTTGTCCTTGACGATGGCGGAAGTCATGGGGGAACCTTGGTGCGGACATTCATTTTCAAAGGCAAAAACAGAGCCTTTGATGTTGACCAGCACAAGCTCCTGCCCATTGACCGAGACGACTTTTTTCCCGAAATTGGGGACTTCGCTGATGGTTGCGACCTTGATCATGGCACGTGCCTCCTGAAATTCATGTCAGCCGGCATCCCTGCCAGCTGTTGCGACGGTGCAATTCGTTGACTATGGCATACCACATCTGATTGTTTTTCAGTCCCCAGCGGGGGGCCACACAGATATCTAGGGGGGCCGAACCGTACAGGCGCTGGATGGCGATCCGCGCTGGCAGCCGCTCCAGAAAGTCAGCTACGGTGGCGATGTACTGGGAGAGTGAGAGCGGTACGAATTCCCCCCGGTGGTACATGGCGGCCAGTTCGGTCCCCTCAACCGCATGCAGTTGGTGGATTTTGAGAGCGGTGATCGGCAGTGACCCGATCAGGTCGGCGGCGGCCAGAAAATCATCGCTCTCCTCGCCGGGAAATCCATGGATCAAATGCGCACAGATGTCAAAACCGCGACCGCTGGCACGCTGGACGGTCTGCAGGAATTCATCCACCGTGTGCCCGCGATTGATCTTTTGCAGGATGACATCATCGGCTGATTGCAGCCCGAGTTCCAGGCAGACATAGTGGTCGCGGGCGATCTCGGTCAGCAGTTCCAGCGCCTGATCGGTCAGGGAATCGGGGCGGGTGCCGACCGAAATGCCGAGCACGTCATCACCTGCCAGGGCACGGCGATACAGGTCGGCCAGGTGCTCGATCGAGCCGTAAGTGTTGGTGTATTTCTGGAAATAGACGATGAATTTTTGGGAACCGAGCCGTTGGCGATGGTAGGCCATTCCCGCTGCCATCTGTGTTTCAATCGGGAGGATGGCCTGGGTTTCCTTGGGAGAAAAGGAAACATTGTTGCAGTAGATACAGCCACCGACCCCTTTACTCCCGTCACGATTGGGACAGGTGAAACCGGCATCCACATTGACTTTGCTGACCCGGCAGCCAAAGCGCTGACGCAGGTAGTAGCCATAGGAGTTGAGGCGCAGCTCGGGATGAATCTGGGGAGGAAATTGTGTCATGATCAGAGACTGCATTGGGAAATGGTCTGGAGTAATTCCTGGGCTGCATCTCCGGGGTGGTGAGCCGCTATGATAGCCGAGATCAGGGCCACGCCATGACAGCCGGTTGCCATCACGTCCGCAACGGTTGCCGCGCTTATACCTCCCAGAGCATAGACCGGGACTGAAATCTCCGTGGCTGCTTGCCGTAGCTGCTGCAGGCCGAGCGGAGCACCGTAGCAACGCTTGGAAGCGGTATCAAAGACCGGACCAAAGGTGACAAAATCAGCCCCATCGCTGGCAGCCCGGACTCCCTCGGCAACTCCATGGGCCGAATATCCGATCAGCATGTTGTTGCCCAGCTGGCGACGGGCTTCCGTCACCGGCAGTCCGGCAATACCGAGCTGCACCCCGTCGGCTCCCACGGCCTGGGCAATGTCCAGGCGATCATTGATGATCAGTTGGGCCTGATAACGATTGGTCAGTTGACGCAATTCAAGCGCCAGCTCAAACAGTTGCCGGGGCGGGAGCTCCTTTTCCCGTAGCTGCAGCATCCGCGCGCCACCTTCCAGCGCCTGAGCGACAACGGCAGGAAGTGACCTTCCTGCCGTTTGGGTAGCATCGGTTATCAGGTACAAGTGGCTCTGCATCGCTTAGCCGATCATTCCATCCAGGGGGCTGGAAGCGTTGGCGTACAGCTTGCGCGGTATACGGCCGGCCAGGTAGGAGAGCCGCCCGGCTTCAATCCCCAGTTTCATGGCGCGTGCCATGGCAATCGGATCCCGGGCGCCGGCAATGGCGGTGTTCATCAAGACCCCGGCGCACCCCAGTTCCATGGCGATGGCAGCATCGGAGGCCGAGCCGACCCCGGCATCCACGATAACCGGCACCGATACGTTTTCCAGGATAATCCTGATGTTGTAGGGATTGCGGATACCGAGACCGCTCCCGATCGGGGCGCCCAGCGGCATCACGGCGGCGCATCCCAGGTCTTCCAGTTTTTTGCAGAGAATTACGTCATCGCTACAGTAGGGGAGCACCGTAAATCCTTCGGCCACCAGCACTTTGGCAGCTTTCAACAGCTCTTCGTTGTCCGGAAAGAGGGTCTTTTCATCACCCAGCACTTCCAGCTTGACGAAATCGGACATCCCCGCTTCCCGCGCCAGGCGGCAGGTGCGGATGGCGTCGTCGGCAGTGTAGCAACCGGCAGTATTGGGGAGCAGGGTGTATTTTTTGGGATCAATATAGTCCAGCAGTGATTCCTTGGAGCGGTCAAGGTTGACCCGCCGTACGGCCACCGTAATAATTTCGGCTCCCGATGCTTCCAGTGCCAGGGCGGTCTGCTCAAAGCTGGCGTATTTACCGGTACCAACCATCAAGCGTGAATTAAAGGTGCGCCCGGCAATTGTCCATGAATCTGTAGTGTGCGGCATGCTATCCTCCTCCGACAAAGTGTACGATCTCTACCTGGTCTCCGTCATGCAAGGCATGGGTGGTGTGCACCGCGCGCGGCACAATCTCCCGATTGACCTCGACCGCTACCCGTTCACGTCCGATTCCGCGTGCATCCAGCAACTCGGCCACCGTGCATTGCTCCTGCAGCTCTGCCGGTTCACCATTGACGATTATCTTCATATTCACCCCACAAATGGAAAAAGCCGCTTAGGTAGCGGCTTTGGTTGTTGCATCAATGCGCTTCCCTCCGCCGGCATTACCCGGATCAGGTGCAAAGGGTCACGGCATTTCCAGCCGCTCTCAGTCGAAACTCCCCCAGCGATGCTGGTAAATTAGATGATTGCAGCGCCCCTGTCAATCCATTTTCCTGGGGAACCGGTCAGAATCGGCGGGAAGTGCACTTCTCCCGGTTTGCCATCTTTTCAAACTTGCGCTATAGTCGCTGGCACCAACGCAGTTCACCCTATGGAGATGGAGGTTTGTATGTTGAAAAAATTGCTGATGGTTGTCATGCTGGTTGCTCTTACGGCCGCAATTGCCTGTGGCGCCGAGAAAAAGAATCCGCAGGTGCAAATGGAAACTACCCTGGGAACGATCAAACTGGAGTTGTTCAGCAAGGAAGCGCCGCTTTCGGTCAAGAATTTCCTTGAGTATGCAACCAGCGGTTATTATAACGGCACCATCTTTCACCGCGTTATTCCCGGCTTCATGGCTCAGGGTGGTGGTATGACCGTTGATCGCAAGCCGAAGCAGACCAGAGGACCGGTAAAAAATGAAGCGGACAACGGCTTGAAAAATGATCGCGGTACCCTTGCCATGGCGCGCACCTCGGATCCTGACAGCGGTACGTCACAATTTTTCATCAACGTGGTCAACAACAATATGCTCAATCGTCCCCAGCCCGATGGTCATGGCTATGCGGTCTTCGGTAAGGTTGTCAGCGGTATGGAGGTGGTTGATAAAATCGTGGCTGCCAAAACCCAGAACCTGAATATGGTCTTTCAAAATCTGCCGGTTGAACCGATCATCATAAAATCGGTCAAGGTGCTGAAATAGGGAGCGATCATGTCACTGGCTGAAGAACTGGCTCTCTGGACCCATGAGCAGAAGTGCCGCAAGGCGGTTGAATCACTGGGAAAAAACGGCTTTACGGCGCTCTATTGTTCTACCGGCGCTGAAGCTGCCGAGTATATTGTGAACGCGGCTGAATCGGCTCGCACGGTCGGCTTCGGCGGTTCCATGTCGATTGCTGCGCTTGGTGTTCAGGGGGTGCTGCAGCAGCAGGGGAAAGAGATCCTCAACCATAGCAGCCCCGATCTGTCGCGGGAGCAGAAGCTGGAAGTAATGCGTCGTCAACTGACCAGCGACCTGTTCCTGACCGGCAGCAATGCCCTGACCCTGAATGGGGAACTGGTCAATATCGATGCCACCGGCAACCGGGTGGCGGCCATGTTTTTTGGACCCCGCATGGTAATCGTGGTGGTGGGGCGCAACAAGCTGGTGGATGGTACCCCCCAGGATGCCATCATGCGGGTCAAAAACTGGGCAACACCTCCCAACGCCAAACGGCTTTCCTTTGTCACTCCCTGTGCCCATACCGGTTTTTGCGCCAATTGCAATGCACCAGACCGGCTCTGTCGTGTCACCACCATTATTGATCGCAAGCCAAGGGCGGTCGATCTGAGAGTGCTGGTTGTCAATGCCGAGCTTGGTTTCTGAACCACGTCTGCTCCCTCCGGCTGATCCGACTCGGCAGCCGGAGGGGGGAACGACTCCCCTGACGCCATGAAGCCGACCTTGCTGGACACCATGTTGGATCTGCTCTTTCCTCCCCTCTGCCATCTCTGCCGCTGCCATCTCCACTCGGCCGGCGAACTGCATCTTTGCCCCGCTTGTCATGAAACTTTATCGCCGGTCAGCTCCCCCTGCTGCACGATCTGCAGCATACCGTTCGACGGAGCGGGAATTGATCATCGCTGTGGCGCCTGCTGCGCCGATCCCCCCCGTTTTGATTCAGCCCGTGCTCCCTATCGCTATGAGGGGGGAATTAAAGAACTGCTGCACAACTTTAAATACACCCCCCGCCCCCTGCTGCGTAAGCCGCTGGCGCTGTTGATGATCAACGCTTTGAGTGAGCATGTCAGGTCATTGGCGGTCGACGTGATCGTCCCGGTTCCGCTGCACTCCAAGCGTTTGCGGCAACGGGGATTCAATCAGGCAGTTTTGCTGGGGGAACGTCTTGCCGCAGCGTGGCAGATTCCGATGCAGCGGGAACTGCTGCGGCGGATTCGCTGGACCGAACCACAGGTCAACCTTGCCGCCGAAGAGCGGCGGCTCAACGTAAAGGGAGCCTTTGGGCTGCATGATCGAGGCGATGTGGCAGGACGGGTGGTACTGCTGGTGGATGATGTGTTCACCACCGGCAGCACGGCCAATGAATGCAGCCGGGTGTTGAAAACTGCCGGGGCACGGGAAGTCCACAGTCTGACCGTTGCCCGTGCCTAGCTATATGCGGCGGCTTACCGCGCTCTTTTTCCAGGTTAAATCCATTGACAGAAGTCGTAACAGTGACTACTATTTTAACGTTTTTGAATCCTTCCGTACGTGGTAGCGCACCTATGAACTACAAAATCGTTCACCGTTCCATATCCCTCTGTCTGCTGCTGGCAAGCCTGACGAGCGCCGGCTGCTCTAACAAGAACGATACCCCCCTGTTTCTGGAGTCAAAACGTAAAGCTGGTGAAGCCGAGGCGCCAGTCAAGGATGTTCCGGCGGAACTGTTGACCACCCAACGGGCGTTCAGTACGGTTGCTAAAAAGGTCACCCCTTCGGTGGTCAATATTTCTACCATCAGCAAGAAGAAGATTGTCCAGCCGTTCTTTGAAATGAACCCGATGTTTGAGGAATTTTTTGGAGCGCCCCAGTTCAAACGGGACAAGAGCCTTGGTTCCGGTTTTATCATCAGCAGCGATGGCTATATTGTCACCAATGACCATGTGGTGCGGGATGCGGAAAGTGTGCAGGTCAAGCTCTCCAACGACAAGGTCTACGACGCCAAGGTGATCGGTGGTGATCAGAAGTCGGATATTGCGGTGATCAAGATCAATGCCGCCAACCTTCCGGCAGCGGTGCTCGGTAAGTCCGACGGCTTGGAAGTGGGGCAGTGGGCGATTGCCATCGGCAATCCGTTCGGCCTTGAGCGTTCCATGACCGTGGGGGTGGTTTCTGCCACCGGCCGTTCCAATGTGGGGATCGAGACCTACGAAAATTTCATCCAGACCGACGCATCCATCAATCCGGGTAATTCGGGCGGCCCGCTGCTCAATATCCATGGTGAGGTGGTCGGAATCAACACCGCCATTGTGGCGGCCGGGCAGGGGATCGGTTTTGCGATTCCGATTGACATGGCCAAGCCGATTTTTACCCAACTGATGCAAAGGGGCGCCGTCAGCCGCGGGTACATGGGTGTTACGATTCAACCAATTACGGAAGAACTGGCACAATCGTTCGGATTGCAGCAGGCCAAAGGTGCGTTGATCAACGATGTGCTCAAGGGTAGTCCGGCCGATAAGGCGGGGATTCACCAGGGTGATGTGATTATCTCGTTCAATGGCACGGAAGTGAAAGACCCCTCCCATCTGCAACGGCTGGTGGCGGAAACTGCCGTGGGGGGAAGCGCCAAGGTTACGGTGATCCGGGACGGCAAGCAGCTGGCGTTGAACATGAATGTTGCCAGTGCCGACAGTGCGCCGAAACAGCAGTCACGGGTGCGGGAGCCACATCAACAGGTTGGTGAAGCTGATCAGCTTGGCCTGGTAGTGGATGACGGTGACAACGGTGGCGCCATGGTTCGTGATGTGGCGCGCGGGAGCGTTGCTGATGAAGCTGGCATTCGTCGCGGGGACGTGATAGTTTCCATTAATCGCAACAAAGTTCAATCGGCGGCAGAGTATCAACGCACGATCGATAAGGCGGGCAAGGGGAGTCGCTTGACGATTCTGGTGCGGCGTGGAGCAGCCAGCATCTACTTTGCCTTGCGGGTACAGTAACTTACTTCCGGTTCCCAATCATAATTCGGAACCGAACAACACGAGGATACCTACCATGAGTCTGATTGACAATCCGGATCTTGCAAAACGGCTGGCGCGTGCCATTCTCTCCGATGTTGCCATGTACAACAAGGAGAAGGTGGAACAGGGGATTAAGAACGACACCATCTTCGATCTGTTGCAGGAAGAGCTGGAAGAGGGACGGCAGCACTTTCTGACCCGTGTCTCACCCGATATCAATCCTGAAATTGTTTATGAAACCGCCATTGTGGATGTCTTGATCAAGCGGGCCGGTAAGATAGAGTCATCGATCTGGTAACTGTTTGAAGATTGGTTGTCTGCTGTTTGTACAAGGCGTGCCCGTTGCGGGGACGCCTTTACTTATTCAGCTCCTGCCAGATATGGCAGGAGAGATGTTTGTTAATCAGCCTGGTTGCGGTGATAAAGATGTGGAGAGCTACCCGATGAAAAACTATGATTTTATTGTTGCAGAAGATGTGGCTGGCGGACGGCTTGACGTGATTGTCAGCCGGCAGCTGGAGGGGGAAACCCGTTCCTATGTGCAGCGCCTGATTGAAGATGGTCAGGTGCTGGTTGATGGCCAGGTGGTGCGCTCCTCGTACAAGCTGCGGGGGGGAGAACGGATTACGGTTGAAGTTCCGGAGCTGGTGTCGGCCCAGCCCCAGGCGGAAAATATTCCTTTGACGGTGTTGTACGAAGACCACGACCTGATCGTGATTAACAAACCGGCCGGTATGGTGGTTCACCCGGCGCCGGGGAACAGCGGAGGGACGCTGGTCAATGCGCTGCTGGCCCATTGCACCGATCTCTCCGGTATCGGTGGTGAGATCCGTCCCGGCATTGTGCACCGTCTTGACAAGGGGACCTCGGGGGTGCTGGTGGTGGCCAAACATGACCGGGCCCACCATCACCTGGCGGCTCAGTTTCATGTCCATTCCGTCAAGCGGATCTATCAGGCGCTGGTGTTTGGTAATCCGGCTGAAGAGACGGGGAAAATCGAGGGGCTGATCGGGCGCCATCCAACGGAACGGCTCCGTTTGTCCGGGAAGGTAACCCACGGCAAGCATGCGGTTACCCGCTGGCGGGTCAAGGAACGCTATGGCAGGATTTCACTGGTGGAATTACGTCTTGAAACCGGGCGGACCCATCAAATCAGGGTTCATCTGACGGAAGCCGGCTTTCCGTTACTGGGAGACCCGCTCTATCCCGATGGTGGTCGCGGCAATAATCTGGTTGATACGCGGCTGAAAAAAATGATCAATTCCCTGGGACGTCAGGCGTTGCATGCCCGCACGCTCGGTTTCATTCACCCCTCCACCGGTGAATACCTGGAATTTACGGTAGACATGCCGGCTGATATGCAGGAGCTGGTGGATTATCTCTCGCCTGACAGGGCCGATTCCAGCCTGAGCAGCTGATCTGTGCTCTGGGTCAGGTAAACCGGGCAACCCCGTTGTTCCGGCAGGCGCAGGTCGATGTCGTAACGATCCCCCACAAACAGCGCCTGCTCCGGTTTCAGGCCGCTTTCCCCCAACAGCCGGTCGATGGCTTGATCATTCGGCTTGGCTATCCAGTTGTCATCAATGGTGTAAATGCGGGTAAAGAAAGGTTCAAATCCGAGGATGGTCATGATGCGGGTGGTCAGGGCGCGATTATTGTTGGTGTACAGGTAGAGCTCGTAGCGTGCCGCCAGTTTTGCCAGACAGGCAATCACCCGTTCATCGCGCAGCAGGTACGCTTCCGGTCGCAGGTTGGCCGTGAAAAAAGCGTGCAGATCTTGTACGTTGCCCCCCAGTTCCGTGCAGATGGTGGAGAGGGTCTGGGCCGTACCACGCTGATCCTGCAGCCGGCGGCGGGTAGTTACCATCAGCTCTCTTGCCTCGGAATCTGAAATACCGAGCACGCCGGCCATGTAGTCGCACCCGGCCTGTTGAATCAGGGCGGCAAACGGCTCGGACGTATACAGGGTGCCATCCAGATCAAAGATAATGGTACGAATGTTCGCTGCTGCGATGTTCAACTCATGCTCCTATGGGGCGTTGACAGAGCAGGCCCCCCTTGGCTGCCGCTGCCATCCCTTTGGACTGGACCAGGATCTTGAAGGTGTCACCCATTCCCCCCTCGGGCATGATCAGGCGCTTGAGTGCCAGCCGCAGACGGAGTTTGTCTTCTGCCGAAACATTGCTCTGTTCATGCTCTTCGATCTCCGTCACAATACCGGCCGCCAGCAGGAAACGGTACTGTTCGCCGCACCATTCCGTGGTCAGTCCGAACTCCTCACCCCGTTGCATCAGGGTCGTAAAATCGATGTGTGAGGTAATGTCCTGCTCTCCCACCCTGATATAGGGGTTGTCTTCCACCTGATGGCGATAATAGCAGAGCAGGGTGCCGTGCTGACGGTGCGGCGCAAACAGTTCGGGGGCGTGATAACCGTAATCAACGGTGAGCAGATATCCGCTTTGCAAGGCTTGTGCGGCGGCCTGCAGCCAGTCAACCGCCGTCAGGTTGATTTCCGCCTCCTGGCCGGGGTAGAGGGTTATGCCGAGCCGCTGCAGATAATCAGCCAGCGCCGGGGTCGATGGTTCGTCATGCTGTTCCGTAAATTCATCTTCCTGGCTGCTTACGTAGATTTCCCGTAATCCCTGGTCGGTCATGATCACGCGATGCACTGGCAGGGCGTCGATCAGCTCGTTGGAATAGAGGCAGCCGCTGAAACGGAACTCGCCACTGGCCAGTGCTGCGGGAGATTGCCAGGAAAGTTTTGCTGCGTGGCGATTCAGCAGCGTTTGTTGGGCCTCTGCCAGTGTCGGTTCCTGCTCGATCAACACCAGGTTGAGGGATGAGTAGAATTCCGGTTCCCGGTCAGCCAGAAAATCCATGATGTCGCACGCCAGCCGTCCGTGCCCGGCGCCACATTCCACCAGGGTGAAGCTGGAGGGTGTCCCCATCAACCGCCACATCCGGGCAATTTCGCGCGCCAGCACACGGCCATAGGCGGCATGCACCGAGATGCTGGTATAAAAATCACCGGCGGTGCCGACCTTCCGCCCCGGTGAGGTATAGTACCCCAGTCCCGGTTCATAGAGGCAGGCTGCCATATAGTCGGCAAAGGTCATACGCCCCTGTTGGGAGATGCGCTGGAGCAGCCGTTGCTTGAGTTGGTTTATTTCCGTCATCCAATTACTCCCGCACCTGGCCGTCGCCGTAGACGATGAACTTGGTGGTGGTCAGATCTTCCAGCCCCATGGGGCCAAAAGAGTGCAGCTTGGTGGTTGAAATACCGATTTCTGCGCCCAGCCCCAGTTGGTTGCCATCGGCAAAACGGGTGGAGGCGTTGACCATGACACAGCTGGAGTTTACCTCGCGGATGAAGCGCTGGGCACGGCTGTAGTCATTGGTGATGATCGACTCCGTGTGCAGTGAGCCGTAGCGGTTGATGTGGGCAATGGCTGCATCCATGTCCTTGACGACCCGGCAGGCCAGGATCAGTTCCAGGTATTCGGCGTACCAGTCCTCTTCCGTGGCAGGGGTGGCCGATGGAGCCAACTGGCAGAAACGCTCATCACCGCGCAGCTTAACCCCCAACTCGCCCAGGGTGGTGGTCAGGCGAGGAATGAATTCTGCGGCAGCATCGGCATGGATCAGCACCGTTTCCAGGGCATTGCAGACGCCGGGGCGCTGGGTCTTGGCATTGATGATGATCCGTTCGGCCATGTCAAAATCTGCGCCGTTGTCCACAAACACGTGGCACACCCCTTTGTAATGCTTGATGACCGGAATGCGGGAGTTTTCCACCACAAAGCGGATCAGGCTTTCACCGCCGCGGGGGATGATCAGGTCGATGAACTCCTCCTGTTTGAGCATCTCCAGTACCCCTTCTCGCTCGGTAAACGGGATCAGGGAGAGCGCCGCAGCCGGGATGCTGAGGCTGGTCATGGCGCTCTGTAGCGCTGCCGCAATGGCGCGGTTGGAGTTGATTGCTTCCGAACCTCCCCGCAGAATTACGGCGTTGCCCGCTTTCAGGCAGAGCGCTGCCGCATCGGCAGTCACGTTGGGGCGTGATTCGTAAATAATCCCGATCGTGCCGAGCGGAATCCGCATTTTTCCGACCATCAGCCCGTTGGGGCGTTTGCGCATGTTGCTGATCTCACCAACCGGATCGGGGAGGGCGGCCACTTCACGCAAGGCATCGGCAATGGCGGTTACCCGGGCCGGGTTGAGCATCAGGCGGTCGAGCATGGCGCTGGAGAGCTGCTTGGCTTTCCCTGCTTCCAGGTCTTTTTCATTTGCGGCAATGATAACGGCGGACTGCTCTTCCAAAGCGGTTGCCATGGCCAGCAACAGCCGGTTTTTTTCTCCCATGGAAAGCCGTGCCATCACCAGTGAGGCTTCACGTGCCTCGGCTGCCATGGTTGCTACGCTCTCTGCGATTGTCATAGATGCTCCCGGAATGTTTGATCTGCTTGATCAGCGCTAAAAGCATGATAGTATACGGGGAAACGCTCCGTTCTTCAAGCGGCGATTGACACAAGCAGTCCTGCGGTGGTACTAATTCGACCCATGATTATGTTTTATTTACCACAGATTTTCAGGGTGACAGTGTTGCTGGCACTGTTGATCGCAACCGGTTGCACCACCACGGTTCCGCGCTCATCGCTCCCCTATCCCTTGACCAATGATTCCTTTGATACCACGGTCAAGGTGGTGACGATTCCGCTGCCGGTGATTGCCTCTTCTCCCAACGAAGGGATCACCGCCGGCGTCTTGTCAGCCTTTCTGCTGCATGACAAACAGGATAACATCAGCACCTTGCTGGCGCCCCAGGTCAACCACAACCAGAACTTCGGCATTACCACCACACTCTATGGTGCTTTTTACCCCTCGGCTGATCGTTACTGGGAAACCAATCTCTCCAAATCTTCCAAGATTAACGAAGATTTTGAACTGAAGCTGCGGGATAAAACCTATCTGGATAAAAAGCTGGAACTCAATCTGTTCGTGTTTACCCTGCGCGACGGCTCATCCCGTTTTTTCGGCTTTAACGCCAAAACACCGGTGCAGATGGAATCGAACTACACCAACCATGAAACCGGATTCAATCTCTCGGCCGGCTATGATCTGGGGTATCACCTGCAGTTGGTTGTGGGGGAGCGCTTTCGTGATGTGGATATCGAACCGGGCGCGGTTTCGTCGGTCAAATATATCGGCGAGCGCTTCAACAACGCCACGGTCCCCGGAATCAACGGTTTCACCACCCATGCCCAACGGATATCACTGGTGTACAGCTCCCTTGATTCAGCCAGCATGCCGACCTATGGCGGCTATGCCAAGGCAACCATCGAGAGCAGCGCGCGCTTTATGGGGAGTTCCGCCGACTATCGGCATTATGAAGGGGAAGCCAAGGGTTTTATCCCGTTTAATGCCGAACGGAGCAATATCGGCGTGTTCAGGGTCGTATATAACCAGACCTTGGGAGCTGACGTGCCGTTTCTGGAGCAGAGTCTGCTGGGGGGGGAAACCACCCTGCGTGGCTATGGGCGCAACCGCTTTGTCGATAACAGCTATTTTCTGCTCAATCTGGAACAGCGCATTCGTCTGTTCCGTTGGGAAGTGTTTAATGTCAATGCCGATTGGGAGCTGGCGCCCTTTATAGATGTTGGCGCTGTCATGGAACGGCTTGACCGGGGGAAATGGCGTCAGTTCGAGATCAATCCCGGAGTCGGGTTCCGGGCAGTGGTACGCCCGAACATCATTGGCCGGGTGGATATCGGGCTCGGTACGGACGGACCGGCTCTGTTTGTCGGGCTGGGATATCCGTTCTGATTGTGGAATGGGAAGTGCATCAAACTCTGTTCAGCCGCACACATATATGGTCAGGGAGGTTTGAGATGAAACTGATACGATTGGCGCTGGTTGGTCTGATGTTCTGTTGCAGTGGTTGCTCACACGTCATGAGCGAGTCCGGGATGAAGCTGGTCAGTACTCCGGCGATTGACTATGCTGCCTTGTCAGCCAAGCCGGAGAGCTATGTGGGGAAAACGGTGCTGGTGGGGGGGATTCTGGCCAACCTGGTCAGCAGTGGTGATGTTACGACGCTGGAGGTGGCGCAGCTGGGACTGTATGAAAATGGTGTGCCGAATGAACTGTCTCCCAGCGGCGGGAGATTTCTGGCAGTCAGTGTAGAACTGGTCGATCCGGTGATGTATCGTCCGGGGAGTCTGGTTACCATGGTTGGCGAGGTCAAAGGTAAGCGGGTTCAGGCGCGGGACGGAGCCGAGTATCCCTATCCGTTGCTGGCGGTCAAGGAAATCCGCTTCTTCCGTCCAACACGGGAATATCCCGATCCCCATGCCAACCCCTATAGCCGCGCCGTGGGAGACGACCGTTTCATCCTCTCCCCCCCTGGCTTGCCCGGCGGGGAGCCGCGCAAATTTCCCTAGTGATGAAAACGTCCCTTATGTCCCTTATGGGCTGCATTGGGGCTTTTGTGGCATTCAAAACAGGCTTGTTCCTCAACCTTGCGGTTATCCAGCGGCGATTCCATCCGGCCGGCCGGCTGCTGGTTGTATTCCGGCGTCTGAAATGACTGTCGTCCCCGTTCATCGGCAATGCTTGCGGCGCGATAGGTAATGCTCCAGTTTGTGGAGACCGCCAAGGTATGGCATTGATCGCAGCCACCCGGTGGGGGGATGCTTTTCCAGGCCGTAAACATGGTACAGCCGTCAAGAACGACCAGTGCAACCAGACTGAACACGACAGAAACTGTTTTCATCGTTGTCTCCCCAAATAAAATGTAGCCGGATGCTATCATAACCTCCACATCAAATACAATCAGCAAACTCGGAGGAGGAATTTTGTCATGACCAAGCTTGCGACACCACTAACCCTCGGTTTTTCCCCCTGTCCCAATGATACCTTCATGTTTTATCCCCTGGTTCATAACCTGGTTGATACGGGCGGTCTCTCGTTCCATGAACGGCTGGAGGATGTGGAAACGCTCAATCAACTGGCGTTGCAGGGGGTGCTGGATGTGAGCAAGGTCTCCTACCATGCCCTCGGACATCTGCGAGACCAGTATGCGCTGCTCCGTTCCGGCAGTGCCCTGGGGCGTGGTTGCGGCCCGCTGCTGGTGGCATGTGAACCGTGCGATCCTGCCTCGTTGCGCAAAAAAACCATCGCGATCCCCGGACGCTACACCACCGCCAAGCTGCTGCTGCAGCTTTTCGATCCGCAACTGGTCAATTTTCTGGTCATGCCGTTCAACGAAATCATGGATGCGGTACTGTGTGGCAATGCGGATGCCGGTGTAATTATCCACGAATCCCGCTTCACCTATCACGGTTTTGGTCTGCATAAACTGGTCGATCTGGGGGAATGGTGGGAAACTGAAACCGGTCTGCCGATCCCGCTGGGGGGGATCGTGGCGCGCCGCTCACTGGGGGCGGATGTGATCCGCCAGATCGACCGTTCGCTGCAGCAGGGGGTTGGTTATTCCCGCAGTAATCCCGGGGAAGCCGGCGGCTATATACGCCAGCATTCACAGGAGATGAGCGCTGAGGTGTGTGCTGCCCATATTGATTTGTACGTCAATGATTTTTCAAACGATCTGGGAGAGGAGGGGGAGCGTGCTATCAGTTGTCTGCTGGAACGGGCGGAGCGCGCCGGGTTGATACCCCCCTCGGCCGCTCCGCTGTTTTTATAACACGGGATCTGATTACAGTTCAATCTCACCCGAAAAGACTTCCACCGCCGGTCCGGTCATATAGATGTTGCCGTCATCGGCCCATTCCATTTCCAGATCACCACCCGACAGATGGTTGAGCAGTTTCTTCTCGGTCAGGCCGTTCAGTACGCAGGCGGCTGTTACCGCGCTGGAACCGGTTCCACAGGCCAGGGTCTCTCCGGCGCCCCGCTCCCAGGTCCGCTGACGGATTTCCGTGCGTGAGATGATCTGGATGAATTCCACGTTGGTGCGGCGTGGGAACAGTTCGTGGTTTTCGATCAGCGGTCCGTAGGTGTGAACCGGGAAATTTTCCACATCATCAACGAAGATCACGCAGTGGGGGTTACCCATGGAAGCGCAGGTAATCCGGAAGGTGCGATCCAGAATCGTCAGCGGCTCGTCAATCACTTTGGCAGCAGCATCACCGGTCATGGGGATTTCACCCCGCGTCAGGCGGGGAGCGCCCATGTTGACCCGTACCTTCTCGATTTTTCCAGCACTTCCCGGTGTCAGTTGCAGGGTCAGAATCCCGGCGCCGGTTTCGGCGGTTATCTCGGTTTTGGTCACAATGCCGTGATCATAGGCGTACTTGGCCACGCAACGGATGCCATTGCCGCACATTTCGGATTCGGAACCGTCGGAGTTGAACATCCGCATCCGCACATCGGCCACTTCCGACGGCATGATCAGGATCAAACCGTCGGAACCGATGCCGAAGTTGCGGTTGGATACCTTGATCGCTGTCTCTTTCGGATCAGCAATCGTCTCCTTGAAACAGTTGACATACACGTAATCATTTCCGGCGCCCTGCATTTTGGTAAATTTCATCTGATACCCATCCTTGTTGTAGTAGTTATGCAAACAGCTTTTTTTCCACCAGATCACAGATGATGTGAATGATGGTGATGTGCCCTTCCTGAATGCGGGGTGTGTCGTCCGACGGCACGATCAGGGAAATGTCGCAGCATTGCTTGATGCTCCCGCCGTCCTTGCCGAGCAGGCCGATGGTCACGCATCCCCGCTCCCGTGCCAACTGTAACGCCGAACGTACATTGGGTGAATTGCCGCTGGTGGAGATTCCCACCACCAGATCCCCCTTAACGGCCAGTGCCTCCACCTGACGACTGAAGACGGCATCAAAGCCATAATCGTTCCCGACGGCCGTCAGGATCGAGGTGTCGGTTGAAAGCGCAACGGCAGGGAGCGCGCCCCGCTCCATTTTGAAACGCCCTACCATCTCCGCTACAAAATGCTGGGCATCGGCCGCTGAGCCGCCATTCCCCATTACCAGCAACTTGTGGCCGGAGCGGAAAGCGTCTGCCAGGCAATCGACCGCCTGGGCGATCTGTTCCGGCATGCGTGCTTTCATGTCGCTCATCACCTGTAGGTGTTGCTGGATTTGGGCTTCAATTGTGGTTTTCATCGCTTCTCCATCGTCGCTTATAGTTCTTCAAAATCGTCCGGGTCGACCGGCCGCTCTTCCTGCTCTTCCTGTTCATCGTCGTCGCTTTCGTCTCCCAGTTTTTTGAGGAAACGACTGTTCTCAGCGATGGTTTTGCGAACTTCCAGCAGCAACTGTTCCAGATCATCGGGATTTGACGACATAGCCGCTCCTATGGTTTCAGGGCGTCCAGATACCGTTCCGCATCCAGCGCGGCCATGCAGCCGGTGCCGGCGGAGGTAATCGCCTGGCGATAGATGTAGTCCTGCACATCACCGGCGGCAAACACTCCCGGAATGCTGGTGGCGGTGCGGTTGCCGTCCAGTGCGCAGGAGGTGCGGATGTAGCCTCCATCCATGTCGAGCTGCCCCTCGAAGATGCCGGTGTTGGGTGAATGGCCGATGGCGATAAAGGCCCCATGCACCGGAATTTCCTTGGTTGAGCCGCTGCGATGACGAATGCGGATGGCAGTGACGCCGCTGGCATCCCCCAGAACCTTGTCCAGGGTGTGCAGCCATTCGATGGTGATATTTCCCTCACGGGTTTTTTCAATCAGGCGATCGGATAGTATTTTTTCGGAACGAAAGGTTTCGCGACGATGTACCACGGTCACGTGGCGTGCAATGTTGGCCAGGTAGAGCGCCTCTTCCACGGCCGTATTGCCGCCACCGATCACCGCCACATCCTTGCCGCGGTAGAAAAAACCATCGCAGGTGGCACAGGCGGAAACCCCTTTTCCCTTGAATGCTTCTTCCGAAGGGAGCCCCAGGTATTTGGCTGATGCGCCGGTGGCAATGATCAGGGCATCGCAGCTGTAGCTGCCGGAGTCACCTTCCAGCAGAAACGGGCGCTGTTGCAGGTCGGCTTTGACGATGGAATCGTTGACCATCCGGACATTAAAACGCTCGGCATGCTGGCGCATTCGCTCCATCAATTCCGGTCCCTGAACCCCGCCGGGATCTCCCGGCCAGTTGTCGACTTCAGTGGTGGTGGTCAATTGCCCCCCCGGCTGCAAACCGGTAATCAGCACCGGGTTCAGGTTGGCCCGTGCCGCATAAATGGCAGCGGTATATCCGGCCGGACCGGCGCCGAGAATAATCAGTTGGTGATGAGTTGTAGCCATAATCGCTCCCGTAAATAAGAATGGCGTAACTGTAGCAGCAAAGCTTCATGTTGCCAAGAGTCAAACAACAGGTATAGTATCAACTCTCTGAAATTGTCACCTGAGGAAGAAAGGTTGTCATATGAAAGACTTGATCGTCAGAGGCGGTGTCGTAATTGCCCTGCTGGCCGGCGCCGGCTTCGTACAGGCCGGGACGCTGGATGACTTTTATCTGCAGCAGTTTGGCGCTGGCGCCGCGGCCGCCAAAGCGACCAGCCTGACCGTGTCGCCGGATAACGCTGATCAGCCCCACTGCGGCACACCGTTGAAAAAAGGGTTGCACCGCGATTGGCAACAGCTGCAACCGGCTACCCAGAAGGCGTTGGCAAAACAGTTGTTAGCGCCGGTGTTGAGTGGCGAGAGTACCCTGCTCTCATCCCATTTCAGGATCCATTACGCCACCAGCGGTTCCGATGCGCCCCCCATGACAGATGCCAATCTTAACTTTATTCCCGATTGGGTGGAACAGGTTGCCGCCACCTATGATCAGGTCTACAGCTTTTATCGGAATCTTGGTTACCGGCTACCGCCAACCTCCAGCACCCCCTATGATATTTACCTGCGTGATCTGGCACCGCAATCACTCTACGGTCAAACCACCAGCACCACGGCGCTCCCGGCGCCCGGCTACCCCAACGCCTTTGGCAGTTACATGGAGATTGACAATAACTTCACCGACAGTAAATTTATCAATGCTTCCGGTGGACCCTATGCCCCCCTGCAAAGCCTGCAGATCACCGCGGCCCACGAATTTCACCACGCCATCCAGTACAGTTATAACTATTATTTCGATGTCTGGTACGGCGAAGCAACCTCGACCTGGTTTGAAGATGAAAAGTATGACTCGGTCAACCAGCTCTACAATTATCTGCCGGCCTGGTTTGCCAAAAGCACTAGCAGTCTTGATCTGGCAGTTGGCAGTGATGCTCTGAACACCGGTGCCGGTTACAGTCGCTGGCTGTTCAACCGTTACCTGGCGGAACGGTTCGGAAGCGGGGTTATCCGTGACATCTGGCAAGCCTTGGCACCCGACAACTCTCCCGGTGGAGGAGCTGATGTCCCGATGGCGCCGGTTGTGAACAGCGTGTTGAGTGGAAGCTATAACACAACCCTGGGAGCGGAATTCTTCGGTTTTGCCAAACGGGTCTATCTGCGTGACTGGAGCAGCCATACCAATGAACTCGCCCGGATCCACTTTGAAGTTCCTGTGGCAACCTACGGCAGTTATCCGGTCAATAGCTCCACTACGCCGCAACCACGCATCACGCTTCCCCACTATTCTTTTGCCTATTTTAAATTCACTCCATCTTCGGCAATAAGTAATCTGGTCCTTACGATCAGTAAGACCAGTGGTATCGGTGTCACACTGTTTCTCAACCGTAACGGGCTGGTAACCGAGATCCTTGCCAACAGTAATGGCACCAGCTATACCGTCCCCGGTTTTTCACAACTTAATCCCTCCACCGATGAAGTGGCGCTGCTGCTGGCAAACACCACCAGCGTTGATAATCATGCCGCCGTATTCAGTACCGATGGGAGTTCACTGGCGTTACCGGAGCCGCCTGTCCAGGGGACAACAACGAATGGCGGCACTTCATCGTCAACAACCACAAGTACTGGTGGGGGCGGTTCATCCTCCGGCTGTTTCATCGCCACCGCCGCCTATGGCAGCTACCTGCATCCCCAGGTCCAGCTGTTACGGGATTTCCGCGACAACTACCTGTTGACCAATCAGCCGGGTCAAGCGGCAGTAGCGCTGTATTACCGCATCAGTCCGCCGATTGCCGATTATATTGCCCAACATGCGCTGTTCCGTCTGGTCGTCCGCTTGTTGCTGACGCCGCTGGTGGCGCTGGTGGCGCTGATTGCCCATCCGCTACTGTCCATCCTGTTGCTGCTGTTGGCACTGGCAGGCCTGCTTAACCTGCGCCGTTATCGCGCGTATGTATCTTTATCACAGAAAAGAGAGGTCGCATGAACATCAGAAAACCGCTGGCACTGCTGGTTGTCTCACTGGTTGTAACACTCCTGCCGTTGGCGGCGCTGGCCGCTGAACCGCCATCGCCACCGGCTGCAACTCCCCCCGCAACTGTCGTTGCCCCTGCGCCCGCTGCTACTCCTGCCGTAGTTGCTCCACCTGTCGTAGCGCCGGTGAAGCAACCGGAAGCGGCTGCCAAGCCAATCAAGATCGGTTATCTCGATGTCAGTCGGGTCGGTCAGGAATCGGAACTGGGTAAAGCGGTCAAGGCGGGACTGCTCAAGAATAAAGAGAGTCTGGAAGCCAAGGTGCTGGCAAAGCGCAAGCAGCTTGACAAACTGAAGCAGACCCTGGAGGGGCAGTTTCCGACCCTGAATGCCAAACAGCGGGAAGCGAAGTCAAAGGATTTTCAGAAAAAGGTGGAGGCTTTCCAGAAGCTGGCCCAGGATACGGAAACCGAATTCAACAAGCTGCAAGAGTCGGAGACCAACCGGGTCTTCGGGGTAATTGAAAAGGTGGTTGCCGAGTATGGCAAGGGGAGTGATCTGTCGTTGATCATTGTCAAGAAGGAGTTGTTGTACCTTGCCGATGGCGTTGATGCCCAGGATGTGACCGATGCCGTGCTGAAACTGGTCAATCAGGAAGGTAACAAGAAGTAAGAGTTAGTATTGCGGTCTGGTCGCCTCTTCCCAGGCGGCCAGGCATTGCAACGCTTCGCTGGAACTCTCCCCGCACATCTCCCGGGACGGTTGAAGGCTTTCACAAACCTTTGGCCGCTCCGCCGTACCAAAAATCAGGCAAAAATTGTTGTCATCCAGCTGAACACAGCGCACCCCGGCCGGTTTCCCCTCCGGCATCCCCGGAATGGGGGAGGAGATGGAAGGGGCGATGCAGCAGGCGGCGCAACCGGCGCGGCAGGCGTCTGCCTGAGCGGGTAGCGGCGTGCTCCCATTTGCTTGAGCAACCGGAGCTGCTGTAATGCTCTGCCTCGTCGTAATCCCCATGCGCTACCTTTCACAGCCGTCAATGGCATAGGGATAGCACAGCCGCCAGGCCGGATCAAGCACTGCTCCCCTTGACCAAAAGAAAAGAGCCGTCCGGCAACCGGGCGGCTCTGTGACAGATGCCATTATCAGCATTTTTGATCCACGAAGGACACGAAGATTCACAAAGATTCAAACGTTTAAAGCAAACTGGCGATTCATCGAAAAAGTTGTTGCAGAATCTATCTCAATCCGATGTTTTTCTTCGTGTACTTAGTGGATAACTGTGATTCTAGTAACGGTAATGTTCACTCTTGTACGGCCCTTCCATCGGCACACCGATGTAGGCGGCCTGCTCCGGTGTCAGGGTGGAGAGTTGCACGTTGAGCTTCTTCAGCTGCAGGCGCGCCACCTTCTCATCCAGATGTTTGGGGAGCGTGTAGACGCCGACCGGGTATTTGCCCGGGTTGCAGAAGATCTCGATCTGGGCGATGGTCTGGTTGGCGAAGGATGACGACATGACATAGCTCGGGTGGCCGGTGGCGCAGCCCAGGTTGACCAGGCGACCCTTGGCCAGCAGGATGATGCGGTTGCCGCTCGGGAGGATGATGTGATCGACCTGGGGCTTGATCTCTTCCCACTGATACTGCTCCAGCGCCGCCACTTCGATCTCGTTGTCGAAATGGCCGATGTTGCAGACGATTGCCTGGTCCTTCATCTTCAGTACATGCTCGTGGGTGATGACGTGGTAGTTGCCGGTGCAGGTGACGAAGATATCGGCCTTGTCGGCAGCATATTCCATGGTTACCACGCGGTACCCTTCCATGGCAGCCTGCAGGGCGCAGATCGGATCGACTTCCGTTACCCATACCTGGGCGGAGAGGGCGCGCATGGCCTGGGCAGAGCCTTTGCCCACGTCGCCGTAACCGCAGATCAGGGCCACCTTGCCGGCGATCATGACGTCGGTGGCGCGCTTGATGCCGTCCACCAGCGATTCGCGGCAGCCGTACAGGTTGTCAAACTTGGACTTGGTGACCGAGTCGTTGACGTTGATGGCAGGGAATTTCAGATCGCCGCGCTCGTGCATCTGGTACAGGCGGTGCACGCCGGTGGTGGTTTCTTCTGTTACGCCCTTGATCTGTGCCAGGCGAGTGGAGTACCAGGTCGGATCAGCAGCCAGCTTGGCCTTGATGGCGGCAAACAGGATCGTTTCTTCCTCGGAGCCGGGATTGGCCAGTACGGAGAGGTCCTTTTCAGCCTTGGCGCCCAGGTGCAGCAGCAGGGTGGCGTCGCCGCCGTCGTCCAGGATCATGTTGGAGAAACCGCCGTCGTTCCATTCGAAGATGCGGTGGGTGTAGTCCCAGTACTGCTCCAGGGTCTCGCCCTTGACGGCAAAGACCGGCACGCCTGAGGCGGCGATGGCGGCGGCGGCATGGTCCTGGGTCGAGAAGATGTTGCAGGAGGCCCAGCGCACTTCGGCGCCCAGTGCGGTCAGGGTCTCGATCAGTACGGCGGTCTGGATGGTCATGTGCAGCGAACCGGTGATGCGGGCACCCTTCAGCGACTGCGCTGCGGCGAATTCTTCGCGGATTGCCATCAGGCCCGGCATTTCGGTCTCGGCGATCCTGATCTCTTTGCGGCCCCAATCTGCCAGGCCGAGGTCTGCTATGATGTAATCTTGTGACAT
>Ga0209798_10000188_pt1 | contig 35638 bp, 25 predicted proteins | sample DOMMetBare3Fresh_FD_187475 | JGI IMG/M metagenome (GOLD analysis project Ga0209798, IMG submission 187475) | Wetland sediment microbial communities from St. Louis River estuary, USA, under dissolved organic matter induced mercury methylation -... | ecosystem: Environmental > Aquatic >... | reverse complement strand
CTTCCGGATAGTTGCCGATGGTCAGCAGCACCAGGGCGCGGTTGCAATGCACGGTGGCATCGTCGGGGAAAATCTGCAGCAGGGAATCATACCATGCCAGTGCCTCGGGAGCGCGATTGAGCATTTGCAGGGAGGCGCCGACGCCGGAGAGTGCCTGCCGGTCAAGCTGATCCAGATCAAGCGCTTTCAGATACCAGGCCAGCGCCTCCTCCCAACGGAATTGCTCCCGCGCCGTACGAGCGTGCGCCAGCAGCTCCTGCGTGCTTTGTCCGACCGTGTTGCACCAGCTGATCAGGTCGCTCCGGACGGCATCCAGCACCGGTTCCCATTCAAACGGCTGTTCCTGGCGGTAGAGGGTGACGGAAGGGTAGAGCGGGCAGTCCGGTAACCCGAAGGTCCAGCGCCAATCGGCGTTGTAGGGGATCATGACCCGTGTGTCGAGCCCCAGTGCTCCGGCCAGATGGGACGTGGCCGTATCAACCGACACCAGCAGGTCGAGCGATGCCAACAGCGCGGCGCTCTCGGCAAAATCTGTCAGGAATGGCCGTGCATCAAACATGTTCAGCGGTGCCAGCAGCGCATCGGCTGCGGGATCGTCAACCCCCACCAGCAGGTTGACAAAACTGACACCGTCGAGGCTGGCCAGGCGGGTAAATGTCTCGGGTGGAATCATGCGGTTATGGTTGTTGTCCTGGCCGCGCCGTCCGGACCAGACCAGACCGACCGGACGGCCGGGGAGATCTGCCAGCCGTTCTTGCCAACGCACGACCAGCTGCGGTTCCGCTGTCAGATAGTTGACCGCCACCGGCTCATGCCAGGCCGCTTCCCCCAAGACAAGTGGCAGACTCATCAACGGAACCTGGAAATCGACAGCCGGCAGTTGCTCGCCACGGGAGATCACCTGTTTCAGGCTCGGCATCCCTACAAACAGCGGAGCGATAATCCGGTCCTGACATTCAAAAATGATGGCACAGCCGCGCTGCGCCAGGAGCGGCAGGTAGCGGGCAAACTGGATCGTATCGCCGTAACCCTGCTCGGCATGCACCAGGATGGTTTTCCCGCTACAATCCTCGCCATTCCAGCGCGGCAGTTCACCATGGCGCAATGGAACCGGGTTCTCTTTGACAAAACGGTACTCATATTCCCGCCACCCTTCGCTGAATTTTGCCTGGGAGAGCAATACCAGCGCAAGATTGAAGTGGGCGGTGCCGTTGTCCGGTTGTGCGGCAATCACGCTGCGATGGCACGCTTCCGACTCGGCATGCCTTCCTTCCCAGTGCAGCAGCACCCCCAGGTTGTTCATGGCCAGGCGGTAGTCCGGCTTGGCCGCCACTGCCTGCCGTAGGTACCGCTCGGCTTCTTCGAGACGGTTTTGGCGCATCAGCAGCATCCCGAGATGATTGAGAGCAGCCGGATGGGCAGGATCAATCCGCACTCCCCGTTGAAAGCGTTGTTCCGCCAGCTCCAGATCACCCCGTTGGGTCGCCAGTACCCCCAGATCGCACCAGGCATCCGGTTGAGCCTCATCGCTGGCTATACATGCCAGTAGCACGGTTTCCGCCTCATTCTGACGTCCCTGCTGTAGTAACAGGTTTCCCAGCCCGGCATAGGGAGGGGCAAAGGATGGAACAATTGCCATGGACTGTCGATAGAGCTGTTCGGCTTCGGCAAGATGGCCTGTTTTTCTCAAGCAGTTGGCCAGATTGAACTGAATCAGGGGAGTGTCGGGCGCACTGGCCAGTGCCTGCTGGTAGAGCGTAATGGCAGTTTCCGTTTCTCCCCGCAGGTCGAGAATGGTCGCCAGGCCATTCAGGGAATCATGATGGTTGGGATCGAACTGCAATGCTGTGCGGAACCGGTTTTCAGCTGTTGCCAGATCCCCGGCATTAAAGGCAGCAACTGCCAACTGGTAGCTGGCGCTCGCCTGACCGCAGCCAGGTTTTGCCGTAAGCTTGTGGGACAGTTCGGTCTGCAGCCGTTCCAGCAGGTCATCCCATTCCCCCGGATATTTCTGCCGGAACAGGCGCAGAGATGGATACCAGGGGGTGTCATCACGATCTCGCAGCCAGCGCCAATCGGCGTCATACTGGAGCATGACCCAGGTCTCCACTCCAAGTCCGCCACAGAGGTGGGTGACGCCGGAGCAGATCGAGATCACCAGGTCGAGGCAGTCAACCAGCGCGGCCGTATCACTGAAGTCATGCAGCTCATCGCTCCAGTCGACCAGCGCTGATGCATGGTGAGCGCTCTGGTGTTTGAGGGCGTCGGGGCCGACCTGAAGTGAAATGAAGGTCACCCCCGGAGTAGAGAACAGTCGCTGCAATTTCTCAAACGGCACGGAACGCCGGGAGTTGTCCGCCTGGGCCCGGTTTCCCCCCCAGGCCAGTCCGACTTTCAGGCCGGGACAGGAGGCGAGACGCTGACGCCAGCTTTCCCGTCGTACGGAATCGACGGCGAGATAGGGGGAGTGGCGCGGGATCGTATCCAGGGTGGTGCCGAACTCAAAGGGGAGGCTCATCAGTGGAACGTGAAAGTCCGGCAGGAACGGCAACGGTTCCTTGGGAATGACAGCCACCTCAACCCCCGCCACGGTTTTCAGCACCGGCCGGATCTGGTCGTTGTGGCACAGCACCAGCACCCGTGCCCCGGCCTGAGCCACCAGGGTCGCATAGCGGATGAACTGCAGTGCGTCGCCATGCCCCTGTTCGGCAACCAGCACGATCGATTTGCCGGCTAACGGCTGGCCATGCCAGCGCGGGATCGACAGGATGTCGTCAGACATGGCCAGGGTCGGGAGGCGCTCTTCAAACTCCCGCCATCCCTCTGCAAAGTTTCCCAGGGAGAGGAGCAGGGTGGCATGGAACAGCCGGGTGCGGTGGTCATCCGGCCGTCGTTGGGCCAGCTGTTGATACAGCCGTACTGACCTTCCGGGATTTTCGGTCCGTTCGATGGCTGCCAGGGTCTGCAGCGCCGGATAGTCATCCGGCTGCCTGACCAGCACCTGCTCGATCCAGTTTCGTGCTTGATCATAGCGCTGCAGGGCATACAACGATTCCGCACAATAGCGCCAAAACTCCACTGATTGCGGTGAACTGCGCTGTAGCAGCATGAACTGCTCCAGGGCTTCTTCGGCACGGTCAAGCCGCAGCAGCGCCTTTCCCAGCATGCTGCGCGCCTGGATATGTTCCGGTTGATCGCACAGAATAATGGTCAACTCATGGCGGGCTGTCTCAAAATCATTGCTGCTGCCGAGGGAACAGGCCAGGTTAAGACGGGCATCGTGCAGCTGTGGCATGATCTGCAGGCACTGGCGGTATAACTCCACGGCGGTGGTAACATCGTTGCCGTTCATGGCTGACCCCGCCTGTTGGAACCATCCCTTCAGTTGTTCAAGCTGCCCGATGTCCGGATTTACAGCTGGGGGAGTAGGGAACAGCAGCGGATCATGGCAGTGCGCTTCATATTCCCGGATGATGTCAGCTTCGGTGATCTGATGGTAATGGGCGGTCAATCCCTTATCCAGATTGACCGCTGACTGGCGCTGCTTGCGGTTGACAATCCGGCGGGTAATGGTTTCGGCAAGATCCACCAGCCGCCAGTGCGCTCCCTGCAACATGGCATCATGGGTGGTGGCAACCGTCAGCGGTGTCTCACCGGCGCGTTGCCTGGTTGCCCACTCCAGTTGGACACCATTGCTGACAATATAATGGTTGCCGATTCCCCAGAAGATATCCAGCCCCCCCTTGACCACGACCGGTTTCAGGTAGCCGATATTCCCGGCCGATTCCATTTGCGGGTCGCCATGCCGCCGTTGCAGGAACACTGGCAGTTGCGGGTCGAGCGGGCAGTCGCTCTCATGTTTGTAGATCTGCCAGAGGTTGACGAAATAGGCATCATACCGTGTGGCGTTCAGGTGCTCGCGCACCGAGCGGGAGGTGTCCCACGGAAAGATGAATTCATCGGAATCGACGATGATGACATAGTCGGCATCGCAGAGCGTGCGGTACTTCTGGCTGATGGCGGTTGACTTGATGACATCGTTCATCATGTCGGGGAAGCGGAACGGCTCGATTTCCACGTTGGGATAGCGGCGGGCGATTTGCTCGGTGCGGTCATTGCTGTCGGCGTCGAGCAGAATATGAATGGTGTCAACCCATGCGTAATGATTGAGGAAAAATGGAGCCAGGAACTCCTCGTTGTACCACATGGTGATCAGGTGGATCTTCACAGCCTAGGCTCGACCACGATTGTTTTGGCTGTAAAGTTGCGTTTTGATGGTGGCGATATACGGTAGAATTTCGGCTTTTTTATACTCTTTATACAGTTGTAGCGCCAGCTCAAGAGCTTCTTCATGCTGTTGCGCAGCCATGGATTCGCAGATTTTTGTCATACGGTACTCGTAAACGGGATCAGGAACAACTGCCACCCAGATGGATGTTTCTTCAATAACCCCCTTGACCGGAATAGTTGCCACCCCGCCGATCAGCTCATTGACGGCGCGCATGACGCCGGTTCCGGCGGTATGGAAGTCATGGCCGCACAAGATACCGCCAGGCCTGAGAGCAGAAAAAGAGATTTGAATATCATTGATCACAGATTCATAGTCATGGGCTCCGTCGATGAAGATAAGATCAAAGTCCTTACCTGCCAATAACTCGGCAAAGGCATTGGAGGTGCCTCGCATCATGCGCAGGTTGTCGCCGATGAACGCCGTATTCCTGATAAAGCTCTTCATGATGTTGAAGTCATCGGCAGTTTCCGACCGGTCAAAATCCTTGAAGTCACCCTGGTTGGAATAGTCTTGCCAGGGATCGATGCAGTAGAGTTCCGTGTCGGTTCCGGCGATGGCATGCCCCATGGCCGCTGCCGAGGTTCCCTGGTAGGAGCCGATTTCAAGTATGCGGGACATGGTGGGAAATGCCTTGCAGAGCCGGTAGAGTGACAATGCTTCTTTCTCAACCAGCAGGCAGCGCATGGAGTCAAAACTGCGGATCATTTTTTCTTCTTCCCGGTTCATCTCTGCGGAAACCAGGTTGATTATATGCTCGGTTGTTAACATTGCGATTCTCCGGGTGTTAGCTTGTCTGATGGTTCCGTGCCGTTGATTTAGAGGGGGATTATGCCGCTTGTGGCAGCTGTGGTGCGTATCATGGCGGTAATGTCATGGCGCTTGAGTGATGCGAGTGTCGCCATCCGGGCGCGCAGGTATTCACGGCAATCGTAATTATGGGCGGTTAAAAAGCGATATGCCGTATTGGCTTGGTCTGGATGGCCGCATGCCAGATGTAGCAGGATTGATAATGCCTGAAGTTGCGGATGATGTTGGTCCTCACCAAGCAGCCGCTCCACTACCGCCAGCGCCCGTGCCGGATCACCGGCATACAATTCACAGGTACCGTAATTGAAGGCTGCTTCACGATGGGATGGATCGAGCTGCAAGGCCCGTCGGGATACTTCCAGCGCCTCGCCATACCGCTTCAGGTTGATAAGCGCATGCCCCTTGCCGAACAGCGCCTCAACCGTGTCTGGTCGCAACATCAGCAGACGGTCCCACAATTGGAGAGCCTCTTCGAAGCGTTCCAGCTCTCCGGCCTGAACCGCCAATTCGGCCAGTGCCACCAGATCGTTCCGGTTGCTCTCCAGTTTTTGTTTCCCCAACTCGTAATAATGGAGCTGTTTGTCCCTCAGATTGTCCGGCAGACCATCCACTTCGCCGTAATGATGGGCAATGATCGGTGCCGTACGAATGATAAATCCGTTGGCGCGCAGAGCCGGTTCCACCAGCTCGTGGACGATCCCCTGGTAGCTGATACGCTCATCCCGTGGGAACAGCCGCACCCGCTCCGCCGGGTACCACCCATCGGCCTGTTCCAGCTCGGGATAGGAACCATCGTTGGCGCTCCACCCCTGGATATGCGCCCGGTGGGAATAGTTGCGGATCGGCACGCTCCAGGCAGTTTTGGTTGACGATGGATCAGAGATCAGGTGGCGGAATGCCTCATGGTCACGGGAGGAGAGCGCTTCGTCCGCATCCATGATCAAAATCCAGCGTCCGCTTGCCTTGCTGATGGCATGGTTACGGGCATCGGAGAAACTGCCGTTCCAGGTGAAATGGTGGATCTCCGCGCCGAACAGGGTGGCGATGGCAATGGTCCGGTCGGTCGAACCGGTATCCACCACGATCATTTCATCCACAACCGGCGCGACGCTGGCCAGGCACTGTGCCAGATAGCGCTCCTCATTTTTGACAATCATGCAGAGCGAAACCTTGGGGAGGAATGGCTGCTTGCCTGCTTGCCGGCGCAGTTCAAGCCCCTTTGCCAGGATTTGATCATCCACACCAAACTGCACCAGAAACTGTTCACAGGCCGACAGTGCCTCAGCAGCTCGTCCGCATTCAGCCAGCAGTTCCGCCTGGTGGAGGGCAAGATTACGGCTGTCGGGGTAACGCTGCCGTGCAGCGGTAATAACCTGAAGCGCGTCGAGCAGATACGGTGTCATGGTTTGAGTCGTATTCATGCTGTCTATACTATCCTGGCTGCCATGTCACGCATGATTCTGATCGCTTCAGCATTCAAGGGATCATTGGCGACCGCCTGCTTGATCGCCTGCCAGGCCTCCTGTTGTTTTCCCTGGCTCCAGAGAATCATGCCGAGCGAAAGCCACCCCTTGCCGCAGCCGGAATCGAGCGTCACTGCCCGGCGGAACAGCTCTTCTCCCTGCCCGATGTTTCCCTGACGTGCGGCCAGGGTTCCCAGCACCACCAGTGCCAGGGGGGATTGTTCCCCGGCCAGCTGGGCAGCCTTTCGGGCTGCATCGTCATCCCCCTGGGCACAGTAGCATTGCGCTTCGATCTCCTGAACCAGGCGCTGGTCGGTTGCTGCCGGCATCTCCGAGACAACTCCCAATGCCTCCTGGAAACGGTTGGCCGCCAGCAGGATCCTGGTCAACACCAGGTACGGAACGGGGGATTCCGGATCAACCTGGATTCCCTCGGTGAGCATGGTCTGCACGGCGGCGTCCACGTCACCCCGTTGTGCCAGTTTTTCAGCCTTCAGGCAGGCTGCCTGCACCAGTTGCTTCTGCACGTTGTCCTCGTTTTTCTGCCCACTATTGTGAACCGGTTCATATGATGACATGCTACTAATACACGATTCAGCACCATTTAGGCTATTGTTTTCAGGCTGCTGAACAAGTTGCCGCAGCCGTTGTTCTGCGATCTGTGCGGCATGATCCCAGCTGAATTGTTCCCGGATATACGCAGCGGCAGCCAGACCCCGCTGTTGTACCTCTGCGGGATGTTGACAGGCATGGCGCATCAGGTCGGCCAGACTGTCAACGTCCGGTTCAGCCAGCCAGGGGAAATCAACGGTTTCCAGGTTGCCGACCGTTTTGGTGGTCAGCTGCTGTAACGTGGCAGGGATCAGCCAGGCTATTTCCGGGGGGCAGAAGTCGAGCGCTGCGCCATAGCCGGTCACCAGCGGTGCCAGCCCGCACGCCATCCCCTCGGCAATCGGCAGTCCGAATCCTTCACCGCGGTAGGGGTGCACCAGGCAATGACAGGCGGTATAGAGCGATGCCATCTGTAGATTGTCGAAATCTTCTTGAAGATAGATAATTTCAGGGTGCCCCGGAACCTTTGTGAAAGCAGTGATCACTTCCTGCGCCGTCTGTCCCTGGTAAATGCTGTTCCCCCCCATATCCTTGATCACCAGGCAGACATCGTTATCGGCGCTGAAAGCCTGCGAATAGGCAGCCAGAAGGACATCGATCCCCTTGCGGTGGATCGTCCCCCCCACGAACAGGAAGCGGAAACTCTTGTTGGTCCCAAGGGGGTATGGCGCTACAGCCGGGTGAAAATATTCGATAGCCACGCCGTTGGGCACCACCTGCACTTTGCCCGGTTCAACGCCGCCTTGCAGGTAACAGTCACGTACAAAGCGGCTCGGTACCCATAACTCATCCACATGGCGGTTGATCTGGCGCACCCACTCCAGCGGGACACTGCCGAATTCCCATGGTTGGATCAGCACCAGTTTCCCTTGGCTGACCGGTGAGAAATCCGGTGGCCACTGGTGGCGCACCGTCACATCAATCTGTGGCAGTGGCTTGTTGCGGCATGCTTCCAGTTTTGGGAAACGCGGGTCAATGGTCGGGGAAAACTCATCCGGCTGGGTTGGGGAGAAGGAAATCTCAAGCCCGCGCTGCAAGAGACTCAGGCAGAGCTCACGGTTGACCAGCGCCAGGGAGTGATGGACAAACAGACCGCCGTGCCAGGAAATTGACGGATTTTCTTTTATGTGGCGCAGGGAGCGTGGCTCAATGGTCAGAGAATATTGAGACCAGTCCGCTGTTTCACCTGATACCAGGGCCGCGTACACCTTTTCCAGCCGGTCGCAGTATCCGGAAAAGGTTTGTGATGGTTGCGATATGTTGCCGCGCATACTTTCCGCAATATTCGGATTTTCTTCCAGTGTCCGGATTATTTTTGCCAACCCCTTAATGTCGTAGGGAGCATACAGAATGCCGTCTACCCCGTCACTGATAAAGTCGGGAATACCTCCGATACGCGCCCCTATCACCGGCAGTCGCATGGCGTGCAGCTCCAGCACCGTCAGTGGTGCACAATCCTCGATCACCGAGGAGACGACTGCCATATCCAGGCCGGCAACAATTTCAGGAAGTTTGTCATTGGAATATTCACCGTGAAAACGGAGATGCCCCTTGTGATCTAGTGATTGCAGAACTTCCCGGTATCCCGGAACAGGAGTGCCATGAATATGCACTTCGATTTCCCCCGGTTCAAACTCTTGCACAGCTGCAACCAGGATATGCACCCCCTTGATCGGCATCAGTCCGCCAATGACTCCAAGGGAAAGCGCACCCATGTTCCGGTTACGGTGCTTCTGTTCAAATGTCTTGTCGCTCCAGAGCTCATCCGATGTTCGGGATGCCTGATGAATCAGAAGGAAGCGGGAGGATTTTGCGCCATATTGCTCAAGAAGTTCCAATTGCCGGCGGGAAGAGACAAGGGTAAGGTCAACCCACTTGTTCATCAGCTGCAGGGTGATTTCAATACGACGGCGATACCACTCCAGCAGGTGCGGATTGCGGGCCACGGCTTCTGAATGGGCAAGCGGATCCACACTTCCCCAAAGTTCCAGCCCGTTTTTCAGCAAATACAACTCTGGATCAATCATGTAGTAATTGTGGAGGGAAAAGCAGGATGGTATCCGGCGATGCCAGGTTTCTTCAGCCATTGCCAGGGTCAGGCCATGAAAATTATGGTAATGCACCAGCTCCGGGCGAACTATGTCCAGAACCTGCCGGAAACGCTCCATTACAGCCGGGTCATTGATTTCACGTTGGGGGTTGTCCGCATCGATGAAGAGTGCCGGGCGATTGAAAAGACCGAACAATTGCACCCCATCCTCGCGATGCTCCTCAAGAGAATAGGGGGGGAACAGGTAGTCTTGTCTCAATGATGCATAAAATACCGCCACCCTGTATCCCCGGCTGACAAGCTCGACCGCAATGGAGCGGGGGAGTTTTGTTCCGCCTCCCGATTCATTCCAGCCGTACATGACCAGTAGAATACATTTTGGCATGCATCGCCCACAACCGGATGTTGGCAGGTCGCTTGGTGTCATGCCAGCTCTTCTTTGATAAATTCATCCAGCGTCATTTCCGGTTTCCAACGGAGCGCTGCCTGAATAGCCGATATGTCGGCGATGGTGTCTGGAATCTCGTTGATACGATGTTCTTCGGTTGATTTCCATGCAATCGATCGGGATGAGTATCGTACGACCAGCTCAAGTAGTTCACCGACGGAAACCGAAGAACCGGAACCAACATTGAACAGGGAAAAACGAGTATCAAGCTGCAGCGCCTTGACACATGCTTTTACAAAATCGTCAATGTGCAGGTAATCACGCCGGGGTGATGCGTCTTTTATGCTGATTACGGATTCAGTCCGCGCCTGTTGCAGGATCGTTGGAATGAGGAATTGTGTCGCCTGTCCTGGGCCATACAGGTTGAAAGGGCGCAATATGGTCACCGGTACACCAAACTGTTGCGCGTAAAAACGGCATAATTCCTCTCCCAACCATTTGGAATGGGCATAGGGGTTGTTGGGGCTTGCATGGTGAAATTCCGAAATCGGCAATACCTGGGGAATACCGTAAACGTATGCGCTGATATAGATACATCGGGCACCATGTTTCCTGCAGAAATCAAGCACATGTTGTGTCCCTTGGGTATTCACTTCGTAAAATTGGCCGGGAGCCGCCCAACTGTCAGGAATGAAGGTTCTTCCTGCAAGGTGGATCACATGGGTGATGTGGCGGTCGTTGTATGCGTTGAATGATTTAGCGTCCCGGATGTCCTGGCCGGCTGATAAGGCAAATTGATGCACTGTTGCACCGGCTTTTTCCAGGGAGGGAACCAGATGTTTGCCGATAAAACCGGTTGCACCGGTTACAAGAACGTTTATGGGAAGGTTGTCATTCATGGTGTTCACTCGTTTGCAGCAGAAATTTTTCTTTCAGTGAATCAAACTCGTCAATCGCCTGCATATAGTCATCAGGTCGGCCGATATCCAGCCAGTATCCGCTATGGCGAGTAACGGAAGCAGGAGTTCCCCTGTCGAGCAGGTCGAGCATCAAATGGTCAAAGCCGTAGGGGATCCCCTCCGGAATGTACTTCAATATCTCACGATTAACCGCGTAAATTCCCATGCTGACATCGAAACGGTACTCCGGTTTTTCTTCAAAACCACACAGTTTATCTCGCTCGTCAATCCTCAGAACTCCGTACTCCGACTTCAACACCCTTTGAAACGCGGCAATGGTAAAATTAGAATTGCAGCTAACATGACCGTTAAAAAAACGCCGGAAGTCGAGGTCTGTCAGGATGTCACCGTTCATCACCAGGAAATTTTCCGGCAGATCATGGATAAGGCGGAGCGGCCCCATGGTACTGAGTGGCTCGGTTTCGAGAGAATAATCGATGGTGATCCCCCATTGTTCCCCATTGCCGAAGAATGACTGGATAATCCTGGCCTGATGATTAACCGCGATGGTGATATGGGAACAGCCGTAATGAACCAGTTGGCGGACAATTACCTCAAGGATCGGGTATTCACCAATCGGCATCAACGGTTTCGGTAAAACCACCGTATAAGGGCGCAAACGTGTCCCTTTCCCGCCGGCCAGGATAACAGCTCTCATTACGATCTCCCTCTGTTTGAATTGTTCGTTTTGAATGGCTGCTCGTGTATGGTCATAGTACGGTGTACACTCTGGCTTAATCCTTCAAGAATGATGACTGGTGAGCTTGGGGATCATCAAAAGAGATGTGGGGGGGGCATGTTTGACAGATTGAAAGATATCTGCTTTTTCGCAGCAGATCATACTTTTCGCTGAACCAAACTGATTCGAATCCATCCTTAAAGACATTTCCCAGAATATATTCTCCGGCATAGCAACAGGGACTAACATCTCCCCGTGTGGAAATATAACAGGAATCAAACGGTTCTGTACAATCGTTATTATCTGTGACGGTCTCACTAAAAAAATGACGGGCTGACACTATAATGCCGAGTTTCTTTCCCAGTTGCTCTGCATTAACCACAGACGCGTTGTACTCTTCTCGAACAGACAGAAGCGAATTACTCTTATGCTCTGGAACAGCGACAATATAATTTCCAATCGACACTTTGCTAATTCCGAGTGTTCCTGCCAGTGCAACAAATTGCGGTATTTCATGGTAATTACCCGTATGAGCCACAAAGTGCAGCACTATTTTTTTGTGGTCGTGGGATGGCAATGCAGCCATAAACTGCTGTATCGCAGCGATTGTTTTGTCAAAATCACCATGTTTCATATCGCGATTGTATGTTTTCCTGGTGGCTGCGTTCAGGGAAATCGTAAATGATTTCAAACGACCTGCAAGCAATTCAGCAATTTTTCGTGATAGGCAGGTCCCGTTTGAGGTGATCTGGATCAGATTCTTTCTGGGATTCAGAGCATATATGAAGTGAATGGCATCAGCAAATCGCGGATAGAGAAAGCATTCCCCCCAACCGGTTAAATCAATAGTTGTTGCATGACGTATCGGCTTTTCCAGGGTAGCCAGTTTTTCAAAAGGGAGATCTTCAGAAACATGATTCTCTCTTCGACAGATAAAACAACGCAAGTTGCATTTTGTTGTTAAAAAAAGACTTAGTGTTGAGGGGTAGATAAAATCAGGAAAATCTGTACGATTTGCTTCTGTTACGTTCCTGACAACATAACCGTCATATTTGAATCGATCAAGTTGCTCAAACCGTTGCTGCGGATAATGGTTTTCTGGATATAACTGTATGATTCTGTTTAGCAAAATACGAGTCCTTGTAAATTCTCTGGATGGTTCATATTTTTCATACAAAATTGTTAATTCCGCCAGCGGTTTTAGAATCTTAATGTCGTTTGCATTACGGGCGAGTAACGTACTGTATAACTGCATGGCTGCAAGGGGGGCACCCTCTTCGAGATAACGTTCCGCACGTTTCTGGAGGAGCTGTTGATTGTCTGGATCAAGCAACAGAGCGTGTTCTAGGAGAACGTCTTCATTTTCTTTGTTATCTGTTGGGATGATGACAGTATTTTGCTGTGCAATGTAGTTCCATAGCAAGGCTGCCTCGTCAGCTCGATCAGGTATGGACTCCAAAAAACAGGCATGACGTTCCAGCAATCGTCCGGCGTCCTTCGATTGATACTCAAAAATAGTGCCTAGATTTTCATGGAAATCCCGGAACGCCTCTATCAGGTTTTGTGGGAGGTTCGAGGCCACAATGTTCGCAATAAATGTTGCGAACTGGGGGGCTGCAAACAACCCGGTTAAAGTTTGATCCTGAGAATGGCACAGCCATTCTCGCATTCGTTCCAGAAGTGCACTGCCAAAGCCGCAGCAGTTGATATATGCCAGTGGGTTTATCAGGATTTTGAGAACTGCCTGGATGGCAAGTAGTGCCTGCTCCGGGGTGGTTAGATCCAGCAGGGGAAACAGTTCTTCAAAACGGTGTTGATTGAGGAAATCGAGACATGAGCGGGCGGAATCAAAGATGCCGGTGTCGGCCGAGATTGATGAACCTTGTCCAGGGTGCACCCTGGTGATGCAGGTGCGGGTATCAATATATCGTGATCGATACAGAGCGCTGATGCGCAACCACATATCAAAATCCTGTCCGTTACGCAGTGAGGTGTTGAAATCTCCGACCTTCTCAAAGACTGAACGGTGAACAGCGATGCTGATACCGCTGACATAATTGAGTTCAAAAAACTGGAGGACTTGAAGTTCATCCGGAGGCATAAAACCGGGGGGGTACTCAATGCCGGACAGTTGCCCGGTTTCTTCATGGAATACACTGTAATTGGTGCGGAAGAAGTAGATGCCGGGATGGGAGGCAAATGCCTGTACCTGGATTTCCAGTTTATTCGGCTCAAACGTATCATCAGATGACAGCCAGCAAATCCATTTTCCTCGGGATTTTTCAAGCGCCATATTCAGTGCGGTGGCGACTCCACCGTTTTCTTTGTGGAACACCCGGAAACGATCATCCTTGTCAGCATAGTGGTCAAGCACTTGATGGGTGTTGTCACTTGATCCGTCATTGACAATCACCGCCTCCCAGTTGCGACAACCTTGGGCCAGCAGGCTTTCCAGGCAGGCGGAGAGGTAGTGTGCCTGGTTGTAGGTGGGGATAAGTACGGAAAAGAGAGGTACCCCCCAGCCTGCAAGTTTTGGCTCATTGCAATAATACACTGTTTCTTCAGATGTGGTATTCACCGTGTTCTCCATTTTTTTACCAGAAGTGGCGTCGGACACTCTTCCGACATAGGTAACGGTAAATTCAGCTTTTATTCAAGATGTTACGGATTTTACGCGTGAGAACGCAGTTGAATTCCTGAAAATTATCTGAAGTCAGGATATTATTACAATATTGAGAAACAGGGTGCCCCGCGTACCAGTGGATACCAATAGTCTTGTCAGTTAGCATGTCAGAGTCATCATCATTAAAAATTGATGGGACGTGATCATGATCAAGTGCGTAGACGACATCCATGGGCATGTTGATGAACTTAATGGCTGGTAACTGTTGTCGTATTGATTCTTCGGAAGGAAAAAACTGATTGACGAAGGGCGCACTGATTGACTGGTATGTCGTCGTATTAAATGCTGAAATACTGTGCTCAAAGAGTTTTTTGAAAAACTGATTGTGCGGTGCTGAAAGTAAAAATCCGATTATGTTGCCGGCATACTGTAAGCAGAGAGCACAATCGACATCTCTGTTGTCATATTGGTTGAAGTACAATTCATTCATCGGCCTAAAATAGAGCAAGTCGATGTCGCTGTATAGTCCACCTTCCGTTGAAAGAATATGCCAACGAAAGAAGTCTGATTTGTAGTTTTCTGGTGCGGTATTGATGGTAGGAAATGCTGAAAAATCAACTTCTTTAATGGTTATGCCCGTTAAACTAAAAAGCTCATCTGAATAATCTCGGCCATTAAATTGGGTGCCATCGTACCCTTCGCCAGTACCCCAAGGTATGTCTCCCTGATAATTTTCAGAAGGTATGTAGATATTTATTTCCCAATCAGGATTTAGTTTTTGGAAGGAATAGACGCTCAAATAACGGAGAAAGGATGTCGTATCATTTCCCCAGTAAAAATGAACTTTCTTCGGAATATTCTTTAACTCCCAAATGTTGGGGCGATCACATAGGCAGGCAACCATACTTTGATTGTTCAAAAGATATGATTCTTGTACCCTCCAGCTTGTAAACTTTGTGATGCAATTTTTCAGAGTATAAGGGCTGAACCAGCAGTTATGGTCAGGATGAATATGTTCCACATATACGTCGGATGCTTCCCAATAGTTGCCATTGTCGTGTGGTAGGAAGGCATTGGGCGCGGTAATCAGACATTTTTTAAAGGAGAGTGTGGACAGCGATTCTAAAAAATCACGAACATTGTCAACATGTTCAATGGTCTCAGGAATCAAGAGTACGTCATATTCATCCGTAACTTTGCTGATTTCTGTAAAATATTGTCCGGAGACATGCTGACGTAGTTTGTCAAGTCCATTAACATCCACATCCAGACCGTCCAGCTCCCGGCAGATCTTGCTGAGCATAATATGTAGATTGGTAGATGGATCAAAGATTGGGTTATCGGTACAACCGACATGGAGAACTTTTTTCCCGGTACATAGTGGCATAATGACATCCAGGCGGTCTGGTATGTCTTTAATTGTTAGTGTTTGTTTGAAAAAATGTTTGGATATTGAACTGTTTTCTTCTTCTTTCAGCTTCTTATTCGATAAAATATCAAAAACCTTATGATTGGATCTATTGACTGATTCTGCATCACCAGTTAGTTGTGCTAATCGTCTCAACTGCTGCCAAAAGTCAACTGTATCCGGGAATAAATGAGTTCCCTTGCTGTAAATAGCAATTGCTTCTGGAATCTTCCCTTTATTTATTGCATTTTCGCCGGATTCACGGATAAGATTTCTCGTAATAGTAGCAATTTTTAATTGCAAATTTGAATCACTCATTGCCGGCCCAGCGAACTTAGCGCGACTTGCTGGATACTCACCATAATCGGGCTCCTCCCCTGTTTCAATCCATGTCATTATTTGAGCAACGCGTTTTTCTATGGTGTGAAATTTTAACATCTTGTTGAGTGCATTTGATGAGATAAATTTTGCAAATTCAGTCTTTTTCAGAATTCGTGTTATGTGTTCAACTAAACACGCTGGATTATCTTTAGAAAAAAGTAAAATTTCCTTGCCATCTTCGAAAAGCGCTTTTGTCCTGGGACGATCAGGAATATCCCATGAAATGACTGGGCGACCTGCAGCCATTCCTTCGTATACCCTGCCTGCATATGCTAACACAAAGCTCGGCAGGTTGACCACTGCACTGCCCTGTTTTAAGCCTTCGATCCAAAGTGTAAAACTCTGCCGCCGAAGAAGCCTGAGACCTTCAATATGAGTATGCAGCAACTGCGGGTTGAATGATCCTGTCTGTCGTAGTTGTGTAATTATTTGTTGGTTCAGTTGGTCGAATTGTACAGGAAGATTCGCCTCTTCCTCAAGAGGCTGCTGCTTTACAAGCAGGTCACGCAATTGTGGGTGTTGTAACCAATGTCTACGTTCTCCATACAACGCTCCGCTAAAGTACGCCAGAGGTTGTGATGGGCTCGAAGCTTTCCTTGATATTGCCCTGGAGGGAAGAGCACCAACCCACCAAAGCGCCTTTACTATGCCACAAGCATTTAACCATTCTGCATCTAGCTCATCGCCAACAAGTGCATGAGTCATATATTTCAATCGATGCATTACGTCGGCTTGGCGATTCTTTAAACTTGGTGCGTGAGTATATACTTCTTCCGGATATCTGAGAGACTCTCCGATGATTGCCAGTCGTACTGGGGCAAGCGTAGAAATATAGGATAAAATCGTATCATCAAGATTGTTGTGGACGACTTCAATCCATACCTGCTCAAACTTTTTGCCGTCGCAGATAGCTTTGAGATGACTTAACCATGTCGCAGGGTCGCCGGGTGCAAACTCGTGGAAAATCGGAAGAGTAAAAAATGAAATATCATTTGCTGTAAAGCCCTCTTCAAATCCCAGGTTTGCTAAATAACTCCATGAACGTGCCTCCTGCCAACAGGTAAATTCCAGGCTGATGTAGAGAATATTAAAATCTTCAACATTACTTTCAGTCATATTTTAGCCTTGTGAGTAGTACTCAGTATACAGCCAAAAATCCCCCCAACACTTCCATCACGTAGTCCATCTCCTCAATTCCCACATCCTGATGCACCCCGATGTGAATACCATGGAGTCCCAGATATTCGGCATTGGGAAATTGGCCAAGTTTGTATCCTAGATACGCAAATCCGGGACACTGGGTCGGCATTGAGGCAAACAGGGTGCGGGTTTCGATGCCACGTTTCTCCAGGTGTTGCGTCAGTTGGGCTCTGGTGAACGGTGCTCCTTCGTTGATGATGATCGGAATGGCATGTGGCCCGATCTGCTCATGCGGTTCTTCCTTGATAGTGGAGAGGAACGGCGCGAAACGGTCAAAACGCTTCAGAACATGGATCAAATTATCATGACGCTTCTTGAGGATCTCGTGGTAGACTTCCATAGCACCAATGCCTATGGCGGCTTCCAGTTCGTTCATCTTGCAGGAGTAGCCGATGCGGTCGAAGGTGAAACGAACATCTTCACCCCCTTCACCACGAAAGCGTTTGGCACAGTACTCAGCACCGGAGTTGAGAATACAATGCTTACAAGAACAGTTTCTGCCATGGGATCGTAAAGAGCGGAGAATGTCGCCGTATAGCTCGTTATTGGTGGTAACGATACCTCCCTCGCCGGTCGTTATAATATGGGCCACATAGGTGCTGAAGGCTGCCAGATCGCCCAGGCTACCGGCAGGCTTACCCTTATAACGCGCTCCGTGAGCCTCAGCGGCATCCTCCACAACAACCAGATTGTGTTTTTTTGCGATGGCATTGATAGTGTCCATCTCAGCCGGTTTGCCCATTAAATGAACCGGCATGATTGCCTTGGTTTTTGGAGTGATAGCGGCTTCTATCTTGTTCGGATCGATGTTGAGAGTATGTCGCTCTATATCGACAAAGACCGGTGTAAATCCGGCATGTACAATAGCATTACCGGTTGCCACGAAGGAAAGAGCCGGAACGATAACCTCATCGCCACGTTTGGCACCGAAATCATGTAGCACGGCAAGTGCCAGAATGTCGGCGTCGGTGCCACTACTTACGGCAACCGCTTCTTTGACTCCCAACAATTCAGCAAATCTGTCTTCAAAGTCCCGTACCATTTTGCCGCAGGAAATACGCTTGGACTCAAGCGATTCTGCAATAAGTCGTTTTGCCGTATCGGTAATGGTGATTGTTCCAAATGGTAACGAAAATGCCATATGATGTTTGTCTCCGGTCGTCGATAATCAAGTAGACAAATTATCCTGTAAATTACTTCTGATTATTTGTGAGTTGCAGTGCTTTGAGATTGTTGAAGCTTGGAACAATATCTCCATTATTGATTACTCTTGTAAATTCAGTGTGTTGGTCAACCTTTATTTGATATAAAAAATTATTATGGCAGTTGGTGCATGAACATTGGGTGTGTGATGCTCCCAATTGAATCAAGCTTTCCGCACTCACCTCTTCAATATCTCCTGGATATTCACGTATAAAATCAAGTTTTTCATTGCAAAAAGGACATGTCACTTGAATTACAGCAAATGTAATATTGTAATCATCAAACTCGCCTTTTAGTTTGTTGATCAAAAAAACAGATGGTTCTGCGAACACTTTGGAGTGACTCGTATTAAATGAAGAATATGACTCGTTAATTAGAAAATCTAGTCGAGATGATGGGATATTGGTGAGATTATAATCCTGGGTCGAGTAGAAATGTTTCGGATCAGGTATGATTCCTTTTTGTAAAGCGTCATTATAAAGCTGACTAGACGGATAAGGAATGATCTTTCCTAGTGCTAATAAGGTCCTTTTGCAATGTTGATTTGCAAAGGCAGATGTTTCTTTAATACTTTCTTCTGTTTCAGCAGGATCTCCAAAAATAAATTGCGCTTGAATGATAATGCCTGCCTTGTCTGCTGCATCAATAGCATCACGAATTTGTTTTACCGTGATATGCTTGTTCATGCTCTGCAACACTGTGTCACAGGCGCTCTCAAATCCGACTCCTACCATTGAACAACCAGCATCCTTCATATCGCGTAATAGATCTTCATGCAGATCTGGTACACGCATGGCACATGTCCATTTGAAATCAAGATTAAGGGAACGTATACCATCACAAAACTCTCTAACTCGCACTTCATTGACAGAGAAAAGTTCATCATAAATTGCTAGGTAATTATAATGGTACCTGTCATGGAAAAACGAAATTTCATTGATGACATCTGTTATGGCGCGCTGACTGTATATTCCTCCACCAGATGAGTGGAAGCAAAAAGTACATCGGAACGGACAAGACCTGCCTGCACTCACAGGAAACATGCGAGGTCTTGGATGCATTTGGGTCAGATGAGTAGCGTGTGAATGACTGCTTGCCCGGAAAAAATCATTTATACCAATTTCATCATAACTTGGTAGTGGATAATCAGGCATAACTTTTTCTTCAACACGCAGAGGATTAAATATTGCTACACCGTCTCGCCAAAAAGCTAATCCCCTGATGTTTCGCAGATCTGCCCCTGTTTCCATGGCGTTAACAAGTTCAACTATCGGAATTTCAGCATCTCCAGCAATGGCGAAGTCCGGGCTAAGATCTGACATGATGAAATGCCGGTCGGCACTGACAAGCCCGCCACCAATAATCATCGGGATATCAGGAACTAATTTCCGACAAATTTGAATAGTGTGACTGCAAAAAAGGTAGTCGGCTGACAACCCCCCAACACATATGGCTTGAGGTTGAAATTGAGAAATGCGCTTACGCAGGGCATCACAAAGTGTATCCAAGGCCGATTTGTTTGTGGATGCATACCCAGCATTACAACCAGCCACCTCGTGTCCCGCTGCCTTCAATGCTGCTACAACATAGGCAGGTCCTTGCGGAAAAATCGCTGGGGAAGGACCTGGGTTCGGGTAATTATATTTTGCTATAACTAAAAGAACTCTCAATTCATCCTCCAACTATTGCAAGTGGTGCGGAACTACATTAGAAGAATTGACAGCCAATTCAACGAGTTTCCATTGATTTGTCTCCTTTTGTACAAGCCAAAATCCTTCATATACTGATACTTGCCCAATCAATTTGCCCACAGCAAGTGACACTCCAGGATGAAAATGTGTCTGTGTCTTTGGATCAAGGACATAGTCTTTATCTGAAAACTTGAGGGCATTTATAACGTCTATTTGGTGGAATTGCAGCTCTAGGTCATCGCCGCATAAAAAACCTCCATTTTTCACAAGATCTACAGTATTCAAAACATCTCTTAAAGCAGGTGCGTAGCGGTGATCACCATCAATGAATACTATATCAAAACTCTCTTTATTAAAAAGTGGCAGTAACTTATCGCTTGTACCACGAAATGGGCAAATCATATCTGAATACCCTGACGCTGATATGTTATGTACAAATAACTTAAAAATATCACCACTTTTCGAGTAGTTATACATGCTTTCGTAGATAGGGTGATTAGTAACACCTATTGTGGAAGGGTTGAAAAATGGAACCCATGGATCAATGCACACGACTGTTCCATTTGAATTGTTGTATTTTTTTATTGCATCAGCCCAGCTGATTGCAGAGCCACCTGCCCAGGAACCAATTTCAAGAATTCTTATCTCACTGTAATTGCGCGAAGTGCAGGCAACTCTCACAAGTTCCTGCATATAAATATGTCTTCTTGGATCTCCCTGCGATGCAAACATGTGCGATCCAAAATATGGCTGACCATTTATCAGGCAATCATTATAACGCTCTAGTTCAGTCATGATTACTCCTCTGTACGGTCATAATAAACCGCACTAAATATGTTGCAACTGTCTATTAATGCGGTGTTTTGTCATCTCCATGATGTGAGCCAAGGCATTGTTACCAAATTTATCTTGAATAAGTTTGTGGTATTGGGGATTGGAAAAATACGTGTTGAATGCGTCGTCTCTGAAATGAAGCACCTCTTTTGCTGTAAGATAACGAGTTCGAAGCGGAAGGGAGTTGTAGGAATACTGAGAATAGCCGCTCCACTCTTCGGGAAGTTGCCAGCCTTCAGCGATCGCCTGCTGATAGAGTTGAGAGCCGGGATATGCCATGGCGCAGTTGAAATTTGCCCATTCGGTGTTCAGCTCAATGGCCAGATCAAGAGTTGCTTGCATGCTTTCAAGGTCATCTTCCGGCAGTCCAAAAATGTAGTTTGCGCCGATGTTTATTCCATGTGCCTTGATACGATCCACCGTCTCATGAATTTTTGAACCGGCAAAGCCTTTGAATGAATCTGCTCTGACCCGCTCATTTGCTGATTCGATACCAAGCGCAAGCCAACGGATTCCCGCTTTTTGGAGCTTGGGAAGCATGGCTTCCCTGAGTGTGTCGATACGGGCATAGGCCCAGATGTTGAGATCATAGCCCCGCTCAATAATCAGGTCGCAGATTTCCTCGACATGGGGGGGATTGAGGACAAAAAGTTCATCGGCAAACTTGATATTTCTGATGCCATATTTAGTAACGAGAAGATCTATTTCAGCAATAACCGATTGCGGGGTCCACATACGGTAGCTGTTTATATTGGACGGTGATCCGGAAGCCGCTTCGCCACTTTTAAAAGGTGCTTGGATACAGCAGAAACTGCAACGGCACGGACACCCAAGAGATGTATATAGTGCCGCATACGGCTGGCGCATCATGCCGTCAAAACAATGCCAGTTATGGGCACGGTATTGCTCCATTGGAAGCAGGTCCCACGCGATTCCAGGCATGTCCTCATCAAGGTTTTGAATGTTAGGGGCAGGTAACGTTGTAACGATCAAGTTGTTTTGTCGATAGAGGAGTCCGTGAACGGCTGAAAAATCTGGTTTGATTTCTTTAAGTTGGTTCAGCAACTCATGAAGCGTAACCGGACCCTCACCGGTGATAACAAAATCACAGGGTTCCTCGTGCATTGTTCTTTCTGGCAGGGCCGCCACATGGCCACCGACAAGCAAGATTGACTGGTGTGGCGTGCGCTCCTTGATTACTCGGCAAATAGCGCCAGCGGCAGGCATTACCTGGGTTGAGGCTGAGGGGTTATGACCATATACAACAACAGCCACCAATAATGGTGACGATTGAGCGACACGGGTTGCTACCTCTTCCGGTGACAGGTCTTCTGCATTGGCATCAAGAATATCAACCAAATGGCTGCGATTGCGCAGATATGTTGCGATAAGGCCGGCCCAGATGGGGGGTTCGATTGCGGCAAAAGCTGAAGCAAGTGCTTGATAGATGTTCAATCGACCGCCTGGATTGATGATCAGTAATTCTGGCTTGCTAGCGTCCTGCACTGGAGCTTCCTCCACTCATGGCAACAGTCATCAGAGTAATCCCGGTGGGAGCCGTAAAGGTTTCTGCCAAACGATTAAAGGTGCTGATCGTGACAACATCGCCGGGACTGACTATCGGATCATTCGTTTTACTGATAAGGCCACCATCCATGATCAGGATAATGTCTTCGGGGGGACGGATTTTAAGCAAAGAAACATCATAAAGTGTTTCTATTGTCAATTTTGTGCCATGCACCATATATGAGAGGGGTTCACCTGCTGCCGGTGGGTCGAAGGTAATGCATTCCTCTGTCATCGGAACAATGGCTTCTTCACCTTCATATGGCTGTTCTTTGCGTCCGTAGGCATCATCAAGCCTTACGAGATTGGTCTTGTTTGGCGGGCTTTCTACCTCGATTACATGTATTCCCCCTTCAGAAAGGGCCTTGGTAGAATGAAATAATCCTTCCCGTAACATAAGCTTACTGACAGCTTTGAGTTGAGTCGAGTCATTCAAAAATGATACCTGAGCCTCACCAGTCAGCAATATGTAACCTGTTTTTTTGCCAGGATGGCAGTGGAGTGATGTTTGTTTGCCGTGTTTTATGTGGAGATACCAGAGACCTATTTTATCGTTCTCGTACATCAGGTACTCGTAGCCCCACGGCTTGTTGACCACTATCCCATCATACTCTGACATTACTCTGCTCCATTAAGAATATAGTCTCTATTTAACAATTGGTAGAGTGAAAGGGCTTCGAAACGCTTACGCCAAAAGTCAGATCCTTTCAGAAAAAACTCACTCTGTTCCTTTGCCCTAAGTGCCGATTCCTTGTTGCCAAGCTTCTGTTCAACGATACCTAGGTACATTGTGGCCAGCGGATTTTCTTGTACTCTGTCACAGATGTCCAACAGCATTTTGCGGAGCAAATTAAGCTTGATGGGACGGTTCTCTGTAAGAATCTTTTCATAGTTTGCGCGATAGTCCAAAACAAACCACAAATCCTTAAGTTCTTCTGGTGTTGGCACCCTATTCATATCTCCGGTAAAAGGATCACAAAAATCGTGAGCCACGTTCTTTTCGTTGGCTTCTCGTTGACGCTGACCACCGGTTGAACCGAGGAAAAAGCGAGCCTTAATGTCTTCAGGCGCTATGAGACCTTCTTCTTCAAGCTGTTTACGGATGCCCGTTGCAGGAAACGGTGTCAATATTTGAATTGGATACCAATCGAGACACAATTCACGGGCAAGGTTAAGAGTGTCCTGAATTTGAGCTACGGTCTCGCCAAGAAATCCTAGCATAAGAAAACCTTTGGTGAAAATTTCAGGGAAAGAACGTAATGCAGCGGCAGCCTGTCGAAAATGGTTGATACCGCTTGGCTTTCTGATTGCTCGCAGAATATTTTGATTGCCTGATTCAATGCCAATTGTCAGGCCGATACATCCGGAGTCTCTGGCACTTTTAGCCAAAGCAGCAGTTATACTACTTGCAACGACGCCATTAGAAGCATCCCAGGTAATGCCAAGCTGCCGGCTTGAAATTTCATCAAAAAGTTGTATGGCACGTGTTTCATTAAACAACAGGTCATCATCCAGCCACATAAAATGGGTAACGCCGTATTGCTCTTTGATATGCTGCATCTCATCGACAACGGAATTGACGGATCGCATACGAACTCCACAACCACCAAAAAAAGCCTTGACACTGCAGAAAGTGCAATTACCACGGCACCCACGATTAGATATGACAGTCGATGCCTTAACTTCGTCGGGAAGGATGTTGTGGTAAGCACCAATTTTGCCAAGTTGGTGGTAATTACCAATAGGTAACTCATCGTAATCGGGAGGTTCATCTATATCTGTCTCGGCCTGCCGGTTGTCAATGACGACATATTTGTGATTAATCAGGGTTGCTAGCTGACGTAATGATGCTTCAGATGAGGCTCCATTGACAACATCAAGCATGGTAATGAGACAAGTTTCTCCCTCCACCAACATGACAAAATCAATACCAATACAATCTTTCAAGACGACATCAGGCGCCGCTGTGGGGTGTACGCCACCCGTGAAGACCGGCATATTACTACTCAATTCGTTTATGTATGAAGAAACAGCCTTGAGTGAAGGATGGGTCATGCTGTACATACAAGTTACTAAACACAGATCTGGATTAAACTCACTGATCTGATTACGAAGATAATCACGCCACACATCATACTGTGAATTATTAGCAAAAATCTCATAATTCAAATCTACAATTTTAGTAAGATAGCCATGTTTTTTCAGTTCGCGGTTGATGATGCCTAAACCGTATGGTGGGAAAACAGGATAGCGGCGCTTTTTAGCAACATCCTGGTCAAACTCTTCTTCAGGTATGACAGGAGGATTGATAAGCATTATCCTCGAACATCCCCGAGGAAATAGGCTCTTTAGTTTCTCGGTTATCAGTGAAAGTGCATTAGATGGCATGATTATTCTTCATTTCATGGAGTTCTTTTTTTATCGCAGTAACAATCATTTCAACATCAGGATATTTGTTTTGCAAAGGCGGACAGAGGCATTTTGTTTTGTCTGCCAGCCCCAATGCCTTGACTGGAAGACCGCTCGCCTGGGTCAGTTCGTACGCAATAGTTTGTGAAGCGCCTGCAATTTCGTACCCTGCATCAATCACTAAACCACGTTTACTCTGTTTCAGAGGCTTAATTATCCGCTCGGTTGCAATGAACGGCTTAAGCCAGAGAATGTGCACGATGTTACATATGATTCCTTCTGCGGCAAGTTGTTTAGCTGCTTTTACTGCCTCAAAGCGTGTAGCCGAGATTGGATACAAGGTGATATCAGCATTTTTATACGTAATATCATCAAGCTCTTCCGTATTTAAAAAACTTGCCCGATGTTCGCTCACGATCATTGGGTCATCATGGTTCATGAAGTCGTTCCAAATGGCTTCATATTCTTTGGGAGTCATGGGCGAACAGACCCGAAAACCTGGAAAATGCATAAATATACTATGCAGAACTCCGGAATGAACCGGTCCTATTCCATCAGCGGCAATAGCCCGGATAAAAAGTGGTGTACTTCTTCCGTGCAGTTCTTTTGATTTTGCGGCATAGAAGATCAGCTGACTGCCATTGAGGATGAGAAAATCCTGAAAGCGGATTACGAAAATTGGACGACGCCCCACCATGGCTGCGCCCACCGCGATACCAGCTCCGGCAACATCCGTCATCGGTAATTCTACAATTCCCTGGCAATCGGGTACCGTGTTATTAACCCAACCGACTGCCGAGATTGATTGGCCCAATAGCAGGCCATTGTTTTTTTCAAGATGCCGTCTGCTGATTTCCCGAATTGTGTCTGCAACTGTTATTGCATCCATAGCTGCTCCATGGCTGTTTGTTCTTCCCTCTTTATCTGGGCCGCTTGCGAGAATAGCCCCAACTCAGCTAGCTGTTGCTCCACGATGGTGAAACGATCCCATTCTGGAGGACCATCGGTGCCAATTCCAACATGCCAATTCATGCGACAGGAATAGATGTTGATGAGTGCCGGTAGGTTGGTCTTCAGTTCATGAGCAGTGGACAAAATTGTCCAAGGGTCATCAGCAATATCAATCGCTGGCATTCCGAGACCTTTGGCAACATCAGAAAATTTCCAGTTGCGTCGGGTGCTGGTTGGGGTAAGGATGGATAGATCATTGTCGTCACAAATGAACAAAACCGGCAGGCGATGTGTAACGGCAAAGCCAAGCGATGGGTATATGTAATCTTCCTCGGCCGCCCCATCACCAACGACACATAAGACCTCTTTACCGCTGCCGAGAGCAGCCCCGACTGCTTGTGGGACGTTTTCACCGATTAAACCGTGGTGACCGAACATGGTAAGATTGTTGTCATGACACTGCAAACAGTTTGAGCCAGCTCTCCCACCACTTGTCCCGCTTGGAAGTCCTAACAGTTCATCGCGCAGTTTTTCAGGTGAGCCACCGAAGGCAAGATAATAGGCATGGCAACGGTGCTGAGTAAAAAGTATGGAACCTCTGACTGCAGAAGCCAGAGCGGCTGGTGCAGCTTCCTGACCTAATGAAAGATACACGGGGTAAATTATCCGCTTACTCTGAACTGCTTTTACGACCTGCTGATCAAAGAATCTGCTTTTACAGATATTTCTGTACATAGCCAGAGATATTTCCTGAGAAACTTGTTCCGGATGTGCGTTGTGGATACCGTAGTCAACTGATCTCATATCCGTGTTACTGTCCTTGCTCAAAATAATTAACAATCGCCTTCATGAAATCACCGTTATTGTTATAATGCGGTGACGTAATTAAATTGCCGTCGATTACTACCGGTACCTTGTGCTGATAGTCAGCCCCAGAATTCCTCATATCTGCTTCGATACTCCAGTAAGCAGTCATTTTACGACCTTTTGTAATGCCTGCAGAAATAAGAATCCACGGCCCATGACATATAGCTGCAACCAGCTTTTTACCCTCATCCATCTTACGGACAAATTCCAGTACCTCTGGAAGAAGACGCACCCTGTCTGGGGCTTCAAAACCGCCGGGGAGCAAAACCAGATCGTAATTGTCTGCCTTTAAGTCGTCGGTGCTGATTGTGGGGCGTGCAGGTACACCAAATTTCCCGAAAGCGGGGGACTTGCCTTTTGTAGCGACATCAACTTCGAAGCCTGCTTCCAGCAGCCTGTAATATGGATATACAAATTCCTCATCCTGAAACCCCTGGGCAGTGATTATGACAGCTTTACGGCTCATGTATTCTCCTTTTCTGGGTAAGTTCTCTATAGTGACAATTTACCAGCAGTCCAGATTTGAAACTGGCGCTGGCGATTGATTTCCGGTTTAGTTTTTTGGCCTGATGCTACGGCAATGATCTGCTCAAGAAGTGATTCACCAAGCATGACCAGCGCCTCTTCCGGAAATGGGCTGTCCAGAATGCCCCCTGCATTAAAATCAATATCTTCGGTCATTCGAGCAAACAGTTCCGAAGTTGATGATATTTTTATTACCGGAACAAGAGCACTGCCAGTAATTGTGCCGCGTCCGGTAGAAAAACAGATAATATTAGCCCCAGAGGCAACCAGTCCGGTGACCGACTCAAGGTCATTCCCTGGGCCCTGCATGATGTGCAGCCCCTTGGATGGAATCCGCTCGCCGTAATTTATCACATCCTGAATAATGGATGTACCGCCTTTCATAATTGCACCCAGACTTTTAATAAAAGGGTTTATCAGGCCGCCTGCCTTGTTTTCTGGCACAAGATTGTGATCCATACTTGTGCCCAAAAGCTTTGCCATCTGCTTGTACCAATTCATTTGAGTCGTAAATTTATTAATAACATTTGTGTTACTCATACGCGGAAAGAGAACCTGCTCAGCACCAACCATCTCCGGAAACTCTGAAAAAATGGCCGCGCCTCCTGAGGAAATAATTTTGTCAACAGCTTCACCAATGACTCGGTTAGCTGTTACCCCAGAAAATGCATCGGATGCTCCACACTCGCTACCAACTGAAATGGCACTCAGAGGGCATAGTTCTCTTTTATTATCAGCCAACTGCCTGGTTCTCTCTAGGACAATGCCAATGCCTTTGGCAACTGTTTTTGCCGTTCCTCCCGAATGTTGTATTGTCAACCAGTCGATGGGCTTTGCCTGCTCACCAGCATACTCTTTCCCTAGAAATTTTTTAACGATAGGGTAATTAGTCTGTTCGCAACCCAGATCAACAATAAGGGCACCGGCAACATTTTCGTGCAGGATGCTGTTTTTGAGAACGGTAAGAAACCTCTCAATCTGCATCCCGGAAGCACAGCCGCATCCTTCCGTATTTGGAAGCGCCATGACGGCATCAAGGCCAGGTAATTCCCTGTTAAATTGGTCTGCTATCTGTTGGGCAACAGTGCTTGAACACATGGATGTGGGAACGACAATGTAGTAATTACGGGTTCCACAACGGCCATCACTACGGCGATATCCCCAAAAAGTCCTTTGTGATAAATTTTCATCTATATGAGCTGTAGGTAAAATATGCGGGATAAACTCTGGTAATGGTGGGATCTCATTTAACGTGTTCTCGGCAGTAACCACATCTCCCGATAAAATGCCCTTTGAACGGGCAAACGGATAACCGAATTGGAACAGGTAGTTTCCTTCGGGTATATCAGATAAAGCGATTCTCTGGCCGGGGAGAGTATCATGCAATATTTGAATCGGAATGGAGCCGCACTGAATCACGGAACCGGCGGGAATTGGTTTCTTGGTTAAAGCAACATTGTCACTATTGGCTTCGACAACAATTGCATAGTCAATGAGCTTGAGTCTGTTCAGATGACTCATTTAAAGAGCGCTCTAATCTCATGTAAACAGTTCACCTGGAACACTCCCGGAACTTTTTGTTGTGACGACAGGTAGATCGATCTGCAGCCAGCTGTTTGAGCCATTGTAATATCGCTTTCCAGAGAGTCACCAACCATTACTATTTCATCTATTGCAAGCCTATGCTCCTTCATCAACATTTCAAGCATATATGTATTAGGTTTTCCGACAGTATAATCAACGTTTCTTTCCAGTGCATTCTCTACGAGGGAGACAATAAATCCACATCCCAGTTGATTTATACCATTGTCAGAGGGGAAAAACTTATCTTGATTGCATGCAACCAGAGTGCAGGGCTTGTTTCGTAAGGGGAGCAAACTGGAAATACGTTCGTAATTAATGTTTGTATCAAGTCCTATAAGCACAACGGATGTGTTTTCTGGGACTAACGTTGTGGTGATATTTAGTGAATCTAGTTCGTTATGTAAACCATTCATGCCAAAACAATAAATGTCTGAATAGTTACTTTTTTTGAGAAAATGGGCTGCAGCGTACGCAGCAGAATAAATTTTTTCTGGTGTTGCAGGTACATTCAGGGCATTTAATTTTGCGCAGATGTCCTGTCGTGTTTTTGTCGAGTTATTTGTGCAATAAAAAATATTTATACCTAGACACTCTAATTGTTCCAGAAGTTCGATGGCGCCATCAACCAACGAATTGCCGCAGTATATGGTGCCATCAAGATCAAATATAATTGCCTGAATCATTGAAGTTGAGAATTGCATTGGTTTATTGGCTCAACTCGGACAATTCGCGAAACGGACTGATTATATGCTGGTTACGTTCGACCTCTATCTTTGAGAAATCTTCTTCATGCTGGAAGTAGACAATCTGGCTGCCACTGTAATCAAAGGAAAACGGCACATGAATTAGTTTGTTGAGTGCCAACCTCACTGATTCCTGGCGTTCAGGTGGAACAAACAAAAGCATAAATCCTCCACCACCAGCGCCGGTAATCTTACCTCCCGTTGCACCTGCCTTTCGTGCGGATTCGTATAGGTAGTCAACGTCATTGTTCGTCACGCATGGACTTAAGCTTCGCTTGGCCTGCCAGGCTTCGTGCAGTAACTCACCGAAACCTGATAATTCGCAATTGCTGTTCAGTAGTGCCATGCTTTCATCAACTAGATCTTTCATGATGCGCAATTGACGTTTTTTTGATTCTATATCACTCACGTAACTGTTGGCAACATCAGCTGCTGTGCGCTTAATGCCGGTGTAAAACAACATTAGATGAGAGTTGAACTCGTTGAGGCGCACGGAGGACATGATTACCGGGCGAACGGATATTTCACCATTCTGAAAAAACTGGATATGATTAAAACCGCCGTATGCAGCAGTAGCCTGGTCCTGTGAACCAACGGTTTCCTTAATCATCTGCTGTTCAATATGAATGCTTTCCATCATGAGCTGATGCTTGGTTGGCATATATCCTTTTAGTGCATAGAGTGCATTCAGCAAGCCTACTGTAAATGAAGAGCTTGAGCCCATGCCACTACGAGCTGGCAGGTCTCCGTCATGATGCACTTCAACACCCCGCTCAATTTTTTGGTAACGCAAAACTTCTCGGATAGCAGGGTGCTGGATCTCGTCAATGTTGGTACAGCTTTCAATCTTTGAATAGACAAAGCGGCTCTTATGCTCGAAAAAAGGGGGAAGATAACGACAAGTGATGTAACAGTATTTGTCAATGGCAGTAGATAGAACAGTACCACCATGCTTGAGATACCAATCGGGGTAGTCGGTACCTCCTCCAAAAAAAGAGATTCGGTAGGGGGTTCTACTGATGATCATGGAGTCTCTCCCCGAACTGTAATTTATGGATCAACAACAAGGAAGGCGGAAGCAGCATGGTAATCGGAAGGGATGCCTATGTCAATAAATCTGGAGGGTTGAAAAAAACCGGACAAGCCATGCCCGATCTGGAGTGGGAATATCTCCCGCTCCAGTGAGACGTTATTCCCTTCAGGGATGCTATGAATGATGTTTCGGGCCATCAGATAAATGCCGGCATTAATCAAACCGGCCCCCTGACGGGCTCCTTTTTCAATAAAGCTTGTCACCGCTCCGTTTGTATCCGTATCCACCACTCCATAGCGGCTGACATCTTCAACCTGTGTAAGCACGAGCGATACAGATGCGCCGCTTTCCGTGTGATGTTTTGCAAAGAGTGCAAGATCTACATCACAGGATGAATCGCCGTTCATCACCAAGGCCGGGTCGGAGGTGATAAGCGGCAATGCCAGTCGCAACGCTCCTCCCGTGCCGAGTGGCTGCTCCTCTCGGGAGTAGCGCAGTTCCATCTCGCGAAAACTGTTTCCAAATGCATGCTGCACTGAGTCAGCCATGTAACCGGTGCATATCACAACCCTCCTGATGCCGGCATCGGCCAAGTGATCCAACAGGTAGGCAAGAAAGGGACGCCCATTGATTTCGGCAAGGACCTTGGGACGGTCAGCGACCGCGTCACGAAGTCTGGTGCCCAAACCACCGGCAAGGATGACGGCTGTCGTATCTTCAATTCTGGTTATCAAATGTTTTTACCTGGTATGCGGCCCAGTAGCCGATAACCTTTGATCAGTTCGCGGATTCCATCGTCCAGGGAACGTTTCGCCTCAAAGCCGGCCTCACGCAGGCGCTGGTTAGAAACGACATAGTTGCGTTTGTCTGGATCACTCCCTACCTCGGAAAAATGAAGATAGAACTTGGGGATATGTTCCTTGATCTTGCTGGCCAGTTCTTCCTTGGATAAGTTGGCTGTGTCGAGTCCCACATTGTAAGGACGACCGACCATTCCTGCCGGGTTCTGGATACAGTGGATGAAACAGTCTGCTACGTCACGGATATGAACATAGTTTCGCTTGAAATCCTTTTCGAAGATGACCAAGTAGCCATCGAAGAAGGCGGCATAGGTGAAATGGTTGACCAGCAGGTCGAGGCGCGGGCGGGGTGACATGCCAAAGACCGTGGCTAGACGCAGGGTGATGGAATTCTCTGCTGATAGGACGATATTTTCTGCTTCAACCTTTGTGCGACCATAGAGCGATATAGGGTCAAGTGATGAGTCCTCGGTGCAGAATACATCGCCGGTTTTGGTGCCATAGCCACTGTTGGTTGTCGGATATACGATCAACTGCTCTTTGCTTCGTAATTGGCAAAGCAGCAAGATGGCATCGCGGTTGGTCGAAGTTGCCATATACGGATCGAGATCACAGGCTGGGGCACCGACAATGGCAGCCAGTGGTATTATTGCGTCAGTATTTTTGATGAGCGGCTTGAGTACTGCTTTGTCCCGCGCATCACCACGAATGAATTCAAAGTCAGGATTGGCACAGAGGTGATTTAGGTTCTGTTCACCATAGATCAGGGAATCAAGAGCGGTAACGTGATACCCGGCGTCTAATAGATGCTCACAAAGTATGGAACCAAGATACCCGGCAGCCCCGGTTACGAGAATGTTCTTCAAGATAAACTCCAATGGTTATTAGCTTCTGTCATAGGAACTGTCTAAATATCCCATGGACATTTCCTGGTGACAAGTGGCTGATGTGCCTGCTTTTGTTGTCACAAAATCCTTCGAAATATTCATTGGTATAGTTCCTGCCTGACCGAAACGATTTCCAGTGCCGTCTGCTCAATGTCTCCAACCCGTATGTGGTTCATACAGTAGAGTTTGCTCTGGCATTTGGGTGAACCGCACGGCATGAAGTCGCAAGTAATAGGAGATTTAATCACTGTGCAGTTGCTATAAAAATATACTTCGTTTGGGTCGGTGGGGCCAAATAGTCCGATGACAGTTTTATGGAAGGCAAATGCCATGTGGAGGCCAAGGCTGTCGTTGGTAATGACTACTCTACATGAATTAATCCAGTCCATGTACTCAAAAAGGTTTTTGTTCCCCTGTTGCCATGATACTGAGTACCCCTTTGCAGTCAAGCGTTGTTCAAGTTCTTGCCAGCTGTCCATCGGGAGAGCCTTGAATGGCCATTTTGAGCCGACCTCATAATTAAAACCAAAATCAAAGGCCTCGCATGTTTTTGGCTTGTAACCAACAATATATTCCTGCTCTTGCCAACTTGCCCCCATCATCTCAATCAGGACCTGTTGCCAGTACCCTTTGCTGGTATCGCTTTTCTTATTGGCGATATAGCTCATGAAATCGAGCCCTTTTTCATAGCCGTGATAGAGGCCGCTGACCGACTCGAAACGGAAACCGTATTTTGTCCAGGCGTCAATCATGTCCGCCAAGGCGCAGACACCGGCAATCTTTTCCAGGTTGATCAGAATATCAAATTTTTCCCGCATCAACTGGAACGGTACAAATTCATCCCAGACCAGAATCCGGTTAATCAGCGGGTTCCCCTGGAGCAATAATTCGGCGTTTGAAGTGACCAGCCAGGTTATGTGGGCGTCCGGGTATTTCTCCTTGACTGCCCACAGCAGGGGCGTGGTGCGCAGCACGTCTCCCAGGCTGGGGACCTTACCGATTTCAGGGTCGAGGGTTTCCGAATAGCCGAGTTTTATGATCAGGATTTTAATGGACATTGCTGTTCCTGTGTCAAATGAAATTTATATGATCCGGCTGGTCGTTCAAAAAGGCCAGAAATTCGTTAATGCGAGCCATGCGGCAGTTGACCCGGCACTCATGACCGATTTCAAGTTCATGTTCTGCAAAGGATATGGATGCTTTTCGTTTTTCGCCGAACAGGATCGCTTCCATTGTTTCCGAATAGATGTTGCCAACCTTGAAGCGGTCGTCATTGAGGTAGATGCTGCAGGTGTAAAAATCACCTTTGGAAGAGAGGTATCCCCAGAAGGGGAGGGCGCAGCAGGAAGAAAAACGTTGGGTGCCACTACCATACGCCTCTGTCGCCGCTTTACGGAATATGATGGCGGTCCTGGTCGTATTGCCGTTGATAAATTGTTGCACTGATCTTTCCACGGCGTCGATCATGTCACTGCTGTAGGTAAAGCCGCTTTTGTTGAGCATTTGCGGGTGTTCCGAATATGGTTTGAAACTTAGATAATCAACCCCAATGCCGGAATAGAGCTGGAGCGCCGACTCAATATCAACAAGATTCTGCTGAATCATCAGAAACTGCACCCCGATGGTAACCGCCAGGTCATGTTCCTTTTTGATTTTTACCGCTTGCTTGAGGGTGGTGATGGTGCGGTCAAAGCAGGCTGGTGAGATTCCATGGACCGCAGCATATCGTTCCTGAGTGGCAGCATCGATACTGAACCTGATCCAGGTCAGCGCCGGGAGGAGCTTCTCCCAGATTTCGGTGTTCCCTGCCATTCCGTTGGTCGTGATGGAGACATCAATACCGCACTTTTTGGCGTGGATGGCGATTTCAGGCAGACGGGGATGCAGCAGCGGTTCACCTTCGCCGGCAAACATGATGCTCTTGACCCCCATTTGCCCCATTTCGGTAATTCTGGTCATCAGGATATCCGCATCCAGTGCCACATGCTCATTGTGGGCAAAATCAAGGGCGCAAAACAGACACTGATGATTGCAATAGGATACGGGGCTTATTTCCACATAAATCGGAGCTACGAGCCGGTTCTTCTGCCATTCGGTAACCCGCTCAAGATGCCAGTACAGTTTGTGCCCGTCAATCGCGAAGCGGTCTTGGTTGGTCTGTTTACTCACCGATCTTCCTTATATCCACGCTGGTATGGCCAAAAATCTGGAAACGGTTGGTCTTTACTTTTACGTCGCACGGGTTGCAGGTTCCGTAGTGGGAACATTCCCGGAACCGATCGATGCTCTCCTGATTGAAATCAGGGTCAAGAATATGGGCAATCGGGTTTCTGGCATTGTACAGGTCGGCATGGCACTTGTACACATTTCCTGCCGGATCGACGATGATTTCGGTGGTGCGACATTCGCAGCTTTGGGATGTCGAGGCTGCTACACATTGATCGTACTTGAAGGTGCCGTACATGGTCCCTTCATGTTCCCCCAGAAACTCTTTCAGCCGGAAATCTAGCCCGAGAGTGAGGCAGTGTTGCTGGGCCGTCAGAATATGGGCGCGAAGCTGCGGGTCGGGATGTTCGATGCCGTATAGCCCGATCCTGAAGCCGGCCTGCTGCAGTTTCATGGTTTTTGTGATTAGTTCTTCAAGGTCATTCTGCCCGGGGTGATAACTGACACGGATCGCCGCATAGGGTGCCTGGCGGGTGAAACGCCAAACCGGAACGTTGGTAATGAACTGATCCACATCAAACATCAGGTTGGTCATCAGGTCCATCTTCAGTTCCGGTTTGACCTCGTTCACAAAGCGATAAAAGCCGGGATAGAGGGTCGGTTCCCCCCCCTGCAGGGTCAATGGCAGATCAGGGCGCAGCACCAACCGGTTGGCAGCGGCAATCCAGTCATCAACCGTCATCAGCTGGCGGTGAGCCTGGCCGCTGCGGGCGACATGATCATGCAGGTTGATGCAGTAGGGGCATTTCAGGTTACAGGAGAGCGTCAGGAAAAACGCCACATAATTATGATGTTCCTTGGGGGTTATGGGGGGGAGTGGCTGCATCATGGGGTTCTCTTTTTTCCTGCATAACCGAGCACGATTTTACTAACCGTATCACTTACCTGTTCCGCCAGATATTCCGGGGGCGCCTGCCAGTGTTTCCCCATGGCGAGTACCGTCCGTACCGCCGAGATAACCGATTCAGGGTCCGCGCCGCTCAACATGTTGCTGCCGCATTCCAGGGTCTCGGGCCGCTCGGTCACATCCCGCAGGGTGACGGTCGGGACACCGAAGATGGCGCACTCTTCCTGGACTGTGCCGCTGTCGCTGAGAACGACGTGGGCGTTGCGTTCCAGGGTAATGAAATCGAACAGTCCAAACGGTTCCAGAAAGCGGAGTTGCGGGTTGGCGGTATTCAAGCGGAATTGCTCCATACGGGCTTTGGTGCGGGGGTGGGTGCTGATGATGAATGGCATGCTATAGCTATCGGCCAGCCGTGCCAATACTTGAGTTAATGATTCCAGGCGCTCCCGGATGTCCACGTTCTCGGCCCGGTGCAGGGTGACGAGAAAATAGTTGCCGCGTTGGAGTGACAGTTTCGTCAGTATGGCTGAACGGCTGATCTGCGGCTGATAGTAATTGATCACCTCGTTGATCGGGTTGCCGGTAACGTAGATCCGTTCCCCCTGGATTCC
>Ga0209798_10000187_pt1 | contig 35786 bp, 28 predicted proteins | sample DOMMetBare3Fresh_FD_187475 | JGI IMG/M metagenome (GOLD analysis project Ga0209798, IMG submission 187475) | Wetland sediment microbial communities from St. Louis River estuary, USA, under dissolved organic matter induced mercury methylation -... | ecosystem: Environmental > Aquatic >... | reverse complement strand
GTGCGTCTGCATCAGGAGGATTTCTGCCAGGCGCTCGGCCTACCACCGGAGTTAAAATACGAGAAAGAGGGCGGCCCGGGGTTCAGTGATTGCTTCAAGCTGGTTGAGGAATGGAGCGATGAACCGTTGCTCGATGCCAGCAATCTGCTCAACTGGGCTATCTACAACTTCATCATCGGCAACGCCGACGCCCATGGCAAGAACATCTCGTTCCTGTACAATGAGGGACTCGTCAGGGTGGCGCCGTTTTACGATCTCATCAGTACAGCAGTCTACAGGCGTCTGAACAACAAGTTCGCCATGAAGATGGGTAGTCAGCTTGACGCACGCTATCTCCCGCAAGATACCCTTGTCAAATTTGCGGCTGAGATCGGTATAGACATACGTAGTGTGAAGTCAGCATTTGTAAAGATGATGGACAGCATTGAGGCCAAATCGACGCAACTGTTCGATGAGTATCGTGGTACGTTCGGGGCTTTGGTAATCCTTGGCGAAATCGCCAGGGTCATCGAATATCGTATTGCTAAAGGCAGGATATTGATTGCGTAACACAAAAATCGAAGTGACTACACCAGTCACAATACAACACACACAACACAATGATATTATATGATTATTTTCATCGAACACAAAATTGAAAATCCTCGTGTCGGCGGTTCGATTCCGTCCCTGGCACCACTTAACACCTAATATCGGTAGATATTTTAGAAAGCCACCTAGAAATAGGTGGCTTTTCTGTTTTCTACTGTTGCGAAAACTGTTGCGACTCTGTTGCCCACTTTAAACCTCTACTGAGCATGACCCGTTTCAGCCGAGCCTCGGCTGCTGAATTTGGGGAAAGGCTTGACTCATCGGTATACCGGTTATAGTGTGGCTCAAAATGCAAGCTGTATCGGTGGTGTGTTGTGCAAGCGACTAAATTCTACGAAATTCTCTCCTCCTACAATCACTTATGGAGTACGGTTCAGTGCATTCCGGTGGCGAAATATCTGCTTGGTCTTGGAGAAAAGTCCGTCCGCTCCAGTGCTCGGAAAACTCCGGACACGGTGACAACGCTATGACGATGCTCCCGTGGCAACCTGGAACCACACCGTTGATGCTGGCGCCGATGCAGGGACTGACCAACCGGGCCTTGCGCGCCTATTTCATCGAACATGTCCGCCCCGACGTCATCTTTACCGAGTTCATGCGCGTCAACAGTGCACCGGCGGGAGCGGGGCTCACCGCTGTTGACCTGCGGGATATTGCCTCCGAACAGGACGGTGTGCCGCTGGTGGTACAGCTGGTCGGGCATGGTCGTGAGGCGCTGGTCCTGGCGGCCCGGGCCGCGCAGGAGGCCGGCGCTGCACACCTCAATCTCAACATGGGGTGCCCCTATGGCCGGATGGGGGGCGGCATGACCGGCGGGGGAATGCTTCGCTATCCGGACGATCTGTCGGAGGTTATCCCGGCTCTGCGGGATGCCATTGCCGGTTCCTTCTCAGTCAAGATCCGGGCCGGGTACGACGATCCGGATCAAATCCTGTCGCTGCTGCCGCTCTTCGAATCGAGCGGGGTTGATTTTCTGGTGCTGCATCCCCGCACGGTGGTCCAGAAGTACGACGGAGTTGCCGACCAGGGGGTGACCGCCCGGGTGGTGGGAGAGACCCGGCTGCCGGTAATTGCCAACGGGGATATCCGCAGTGCCAGCGCTGGTGGACGGGTGTTGGGTGAGACCGGTGCTGCCGGGCTGATGCTGGGAAGAGGAGCGATTGCCGATCCTCCGCTGTTCCTGCGTCTGCGAGGCAAAGTGACCGGTGAGCCGGGGCGGGAAGAACGGAGACGGGAGCTCGACCGCTATCTGAGAGAGATTGTGAGCCGCTACGGCCAGCTGTTTTGCGGCGATACGCAGGTGCTGAACAAGGTCAAGGAGATCATCGCCTACCTGGATGATCCGGAGCTGGCAAAGCCGCTCAAAGAACTGCGGCGGGCTAAAACCGTGCGGGCCTTCGAAGCTGCTCTGCACGGGCTCTGCTAAGCAGGCATTCAAGGAGTGTTTTACAGAATGTTTTTGATGAGTTCGAAATCAATCACCTGTTCTGCCTGGCTGGTTACCAGCGAAATCTTCTCCGTATCCTCGGCAGTAATCTTTGAAATGTGGGTGGTCAGGGCGGAAAAAACCTCGGCGGTGGTCTCGGTGACCCGGATGTGCGGGATGCCGCTGTCATCGACGATGCGTTGCGTAATGGCGGAAACCGGGGCGTGGCCGGGGATGACAATGCCGGCAATCTTGCGCTGAAAATCCGGGATGGTATAGAGCGAAGAGAGGGTGACCAGCAGTTCGTCACGCGAGCTGGTGGTGATCAACAGGGTTGAGTCCTGGAGATTGTCGATGACCTTTTGTGATGATGCCGCGCCCAACTGGACGTGGTGAATGATTCTTTGACGCTGGTTCTGATCCCCCTGCAGCGGTTTACCCAGCAATTTTGAGAGATTTTGCAGTGTCGGATCAGCCAGAACCGAAGAATAGTTAAATGCCCCGCTGACCTTGATCCCTTTCGGTGCAAAGTATTTTTTCAGATATTCCAGCGACGACTGGCGCTTGTCAGGGAGCATCTTGTTGACCAACAGCAGTTTGACGTTGACCCCTTCCTGCTGATACAGCGCCAGATTCATCCGTACCGAATCGATTACATTACCGATGCCGCCACCGGCGACCATCAGCACCGGGGCTCCCAGCATGCGTGCCATATCAGCATTGTTCAGGCCGATGACCGAGCCGACACCGCCATGGCCGGCGCCTTCGATCAAGATCAGGTCACACTGGGATTCAAGTTCACGGCACGCGTAGCGGATCTGTTCGGTGGCCCATTCTGTGGTTTGCTCCCCATCCAGAAACCGGCGGGTGGCGCCTTTGGCCAGCACCAGTGGCGACATCAGGGCGATCCGCTTTTCCTGGCCGAAAACACGAGCCATCAACGCCGCATCCTTGTCGACAATGAGCCCGTTGAAATCCTGGCATTTGGGGCCGAGCGGCTTGATGTAACCGACCCGGGCATACTGTTTGAGTGCCAGATGCATCAGCGACAGACTGATGGTCGTTTTTCCGCAGTGTTGTCCGGTTGCGGCAATAAAGAGCTTCTTACACATGTACGTCCTCGTAACATAAGTGCGGTATGGGGTTCCGTTACTATAGAGGCTTACGAGGAGGGGGACAATTATGTATACCTGTATACGTGTATACGTGTATACGAAGGTGAGCCCCCTTTTTGATGCTGTCAGGGGGCGGGAACAAGGGAACGGCCATGGAGAGTCCGGCAACGATCACTATTGTATATGATGCCCTTGAGCGGGTCTTCTGTCGGCTGGATGATCTCTGCAGCCGCCCCGTGGAACAGCTGCTCTATAGACTGCCCTATCCTGATGCCTGGAGCATGGCCGAGCACCTGGAGCACATTTCCCTGGCCAACCACTTCCTGTTGCTGACCATCGCCAAGGGGGTGGCCATCGCACTGCGCCGGGCCCGTAGCCAGCCGGTTCCGCCGGGGGAGAGCGACTTGCAGTGCCTGGCCCCCATCGCCGATCACACCGCCTTTCCCTGGGAACCGCCCGGTCACATGATCCCTGGCGGCAGCATGCCGGTCGCCGAGGTGCGGTCACTGCTCACGGCCCAGCATCTCCGCTGTCGGTCACTGCTGGGGCAGATGACAGCCGGTGAGGGGCGACTCTGTTGTTTTCACATGTCGGTGTATAACCTGGGGAAACTGGACATGTATCAGTGGCTCTATTTCCTGGCCCAGCACGCCTCATGGCACGTGGCATTTTTAAAGGGGAACGGGGTTCTGTCTGCGTAGGGGAAGGGGCACCCGGACCCGCGAAATTGTGAACCCCGTACAGAAGGTCTCTATGAAGCGCTGTTTCTGCGCTTGATATTATGCCTAATGATTGCTATGCAGTTCTGATGATTGGAAAATTGAGCGGGGGAGAAGATGGCCTGTTTCTCTCCCCCCATATACTGTGAGAGGATGTGTATGATATTCAAGGATTTGAAACCGGAAGAAACGGAATTGGTGGGCATGTGGCTTGATCTTGGCCTCAAGGTTATGGGTGATGCGGTTGCCGATCGGGTGGAGTGGCTGACCGCCACGCGGCTGGAAAAGTTGGCGGAGAACCGGGAAGAACTGGCCGAATTGTATCGCGATCCTGGCGACGGTCGCCTGTGGGAGAAGGTGCTCCCCTTTGTTGATGGACCACCGACGCTACGCTGCCTTACCCCGGCAGAGGCAATGGCCCGCTTTGGTGTCGGTGCCTGATCTGTCATGCGAGGAGCTGTGAACATGTTTGACGGGATTTTCTGGGATAACGACGGGGTACTGATGGAAACCGAGCAGCTCTATTATCAGGCCAATGCCGAGGCGCTGGCCCAGGCGGGAGTGGAACTTTCCCTGCAGGAGTTCTGTCGGATTTCCCTGCGTCAGGGAGAGAGTGTACTCAAGCTTGCCGCTGACGGCGATGAGGCCGAGCTGCGCCGGGTTCGGGATGAGCTCTATTACCGGCTGCTGGGGGAGGAGTCGCGGGTTTATCCGGGCGTTCAGGAAACTCTGGAAAAACTGCATGGCCGGTTACCGATGGCGATTGTAACCAGCTGCCGCCGGGAAAATTTTATGCAGATGCACCGTAGCAGCGGTCTGCTCGACTATTTTGATTTTATCCTGACCCGCGAGGACTACGTCGCATCCAAGCCCGATCCGGAGCCGTACCTGACCGCCTGTGTTCGCGCTGGACTCGACCCGTGCCGCTGTCTGGCAATCGAGGATTCGGAGCGGGGTGTTACCTCCGCCGCCCGGGCCGGACTGGCCGTGGCGGCGATTCCCGGCGACATGAACCGGGGGGGCGATTTCCGCGCCGCCCGCTGGCAGCTGGACGGTATCCACCAGCTTGCGGCACTTTTAAGCCTCTAAAAAAATTGAAACTCTGATGTATAGGGTGAACATGGACAGCTCAATAGGCCTGGAAAAATTGTTGTGTGCCGGTTTGTCCTGACAATGACAGTTGGGCCACAGAGTCACAGAGACACAGAGGAAATCATAAAGTTTCAGAATGTTGCCAGAACCCGATTAGTGAGCGTAATTAATCCAGTACCGATGCGTAACTCTTAATTTTTTATCTCTGTGGCTCTGTGTCTCTGTGGCAAATGCTTTAGGAACAGCCAGACCAGCGGTGGCAAAATCAAGAGATACACCCAGCCGATCAGCCGGAAGGTCTGCCCCACACCAAAGGCATCGGCATAGCGCCCCACCAGCGGGCCGGTGATGACGAACAGTAGCCGGAAACAGAGCGATTGCAGCGAGAGCATCCCGGCCCGGGTGCTTGATGGAATCTCGCCCTGGGCCACATGGAGCAGATACGGTCCCCGCATCCCCCGCATGGCCGTCAGCAGGTAGTAGAACAGGAACCCCCACAACCCGGTCGCCACCCCCAGTCCCAGGTATCCACCCCAGACCAATGCCACCACCAGCAGGATCATCCCACGATCACCCAGCAGGCCCCGCAGCCGGTGGCTCGAAACGGCGAAGATGGCAACGATCAGATTGGCGCCGGCCCAGACCGGACCGAAAGAGGCGATCGGCACGCCGTTGTCCCGCATGTAGGGCTGAATCAGCCAGACCGGGTAGAAGGAGGCAAGTCCGAGCACGATGCTGAGCAGGACCGTCACCCGCAGGCGCCGGTTCTCCACGAAAACGTAGCGCGCCGAAGCGATTGCCCCGGCCAGATGGCTGCCGTGGCGTTGCGGTTCCCGCTTCGGTTCGCTGATCCCTCTGGTGATGGCGAGCGCCAGTAGCCAGACCGCCACCTGGAGCAGGAAGGGGGAGATCGGGTAGTTTGCGTAGAGGACGCCGGCAAAGAGCGCCCCGGCCGCCTCGCCGGTCTGGCCGAAGAAGGTGGAGCGCCCCTCGCAGCGGCCGTAGCTCTCCTCTTTTCCGCGCTCCTTGAGCGACTCGAACAGCAGGGCGCTGTCGGTGCCACTGATGAAGGATGTGGAAATGCCGAGCAGCACCTCGGCGATCAGCACGTCGCGGAATGAGGTGGCCATGGTGTAGTACCCCCAGCCAGCCACCCCGAGCAAGGAAGCCGCGGTCAGGGCGGTACGGTAGCCGATCCGGTCGCTGATGTAGCCGGAGGGGTACTCCATTACCACCATGGCCACGGCGAAGATGCTCTGCAACAGCAGAATCTGGGAGAGTGACAGGCCGATGTGCTCCTTCCAGAACAGGGTGATGATCGCCATGGGGAAAAGGGTCATCTGCAGGAAGGAAAAGGCGTAGAGCAGCGGTATGTTGCGTCGCAGGGTTGTCATGGGGGAGAGTATGGACTATTCCGGGACGATTATGAACCCGAAAACAGTAGTTGTAATAAGCTGGCGTGGAGAACATCAGAAATTCCAAAGGCGACCGAGTGGCCGCCTTTGGCTGTTGTAGCATCATAATCCCCCCGAATGCAGTGGCATCCGGGGGGATTTGTCATTATTGCCCGGGATTCGCCTGATCTTCGGCTTCCGCGGCTTCGTTGCAGCGCTCCACAACCTCCCGCAGCCAGGCGATCTCTTCGGGAAGAAACTGTTTCGAGTACTCGCAGCCGACGTTCAGCGCCCAGTGCAGTGGCGGCATGGTCGTGGAGGCCAGTACGTATCCCGGAACTCCCACCCATTTGACATCATCGGCTGCCCAGGTCTTGAGGCGCTCTTCGCTGTCGAACAGCATCAGGTAATCGTTCCCGTCCGATTCGATGATCAGGGGGAGCACCTCTCCTTCCTCAACCGTCGCTGCTCCGTCGAGCTGCTGTTGATCAAGCGTCGGAACGCAAAAGGTGGTGTTGAGAAAGAGATCGTAAAAATTCGACTGACGTTTGGCATCCTCCACATCCAGGCGCAAGGTTTTCAGCGCCATGTCGAGTCCGGTCAGCTCCTCAGTTGTTTCTGATGTTGCTACCATCGGCTGGTCACCTCGATCAGGTGGTAACCGAACTGGGTCTTGACAGGTCCGAGCAGTTTGTTGAGCTCGCCGGAGAATACGGCTTCATCGAACTCCTTGACCATCTGGCCGGTGCTGAAAGCACCGAGATCTCCCCCCTGCATTCTTGAAGGGCAGGAGGATTTGTGTTTGGCTACTTCGGCGAAATCGGCTCCAGCTTCGATCTCGGCCTTGAGCTGCAGGCATTGGGCTTCTGTCGCCACGAGGATGTGGCGGGCGGTAGCAGGCATGGGAACTCCTTTTAATGAGTGAAAAAATTTTCGGCATAGTAGCTGAAATATCGGGGCAGGGCAATCAGCAAAACGAGTGGCAAGACTGATTTTTATCCCGGATGATGCCCAACGTGGGGTGGCTGTCGGGTTGCGATCAGCCGCTCGGGAATAACATCGCCGATGGAGAGTTCCTCCCGCAGTCTGCTGGTCAGGAACGCCTCGACCTCCTGCAGCGCGGCGGGAGTGAACGGCACATTCATCAGTATGCCGCCGGCCATCATACCGTGCCCACCGCCGACCCCCTTGCCGGCCACCAACCGTTTGATGATTTCACCCGCATTGAGGAGTGTGCTTGTGGTGCGGATGGAGAGTATTGCCTGATCATTATAATGCCCCATGCTCAACACGGTCTCGATCCCTTCCAGCCGGATCAGATAGTCGGCGATCTCCGAGACCACTTCGGGAAAGCAGATCGACCGCAGATTCACCACCGCCAGCTTCCCGTAGATCGTCGTGTTTTCAACCCCGTTGTGTATGGTCCGAAAGTGCTCCACCGGCAGTTTGGGATAGGTGATTTCATATAAAAGCCGCTTGTTTGCCACGGGGAAAAGCCGAAGATAGGCGTCCCGGTCGGGCTGGTTCGCCTCCCGTCCCAGATCCTGGGTTTCGGATTTGATGGCGTAGAACAGGGCGGTAGCCAGTTTGGTGCCGATGTGAATCTGTTGCGCCACCAGGTATTCGTACAGAATTGTGGCGGTCACACCATAATCAGCGCGGATATCGGCCCAGCGGCATTTTTGGGTGGCTTCACGCAGCGGGTGATGATCGATGACGATATCGACCCGGTAATCGGGCGGCAGGGAGTTGTTGCCGGTCCCCGGCTGGCTGTCCAGCAGGCAGATCGCGCTGAATTCATTCAGGTTGACCATTTCGAATGGAATGAGCGTAATTTCCAGCACCTTGGCCATGGCGATATTCTCGCTGCGCCCGATCATGCCGGAAAAGGCAATGACCGCCTCCCTGTTCAGTTTCATCGTCAGTAGATGTCGCAATGCCATGGCCGAAGCGAGGCAATCCGGGTCCGGATTGTCGTGGAGGATGATCAGCGTCTTGCCTTTGCCCCGCAACCATTCCAGCATGGCATCGGAATGCTGTTTTGAGCGCCGGAGCCCTTCCGGGGCGCAACTGTCAGTTGTCATACTGTTTTTCCTTCGCATTGATGTGTCGTGAAGATGGGTGGAGCTGAAAACTAATCAGATGACAAACGGTGCGGCTGCCATTGCCAGGCAGGCAACTATCAGCAACAGGGTGTTGCCGATGAAGTACGGCACAATACAGAGTGCCACCCCCCAACAGACTACCTTGATGTTGCAGGTTTTTCTGCCATACATGAAATAAGCCGAGCCGATCAGACCAGCCAGAATGTTTATGGCGATCATGGTCATGCTCATATTACCGAGCAACGACCCGATGCTGAGGTTGCCCAGGTCTGAAGCTGCTGTTCCTGGCGCTAACTTTGATGAAATGTCGTTTAAATCTGATATGCCCTGGGTTACGTCTGTCATGCTATCCACGTCCTTATGGGGTGATGTTGTTGCTCTCTGATGATTCTACTCCGATTACATTCTGAAGTGCCGAAAATAAAATTGGGGCAGCCGTTTGGGAATCAATACCCCGGTTTACATGAAAATACTAGCGTCCAGCTCTCTTGGGTGTAGATGTGGCACGGTTAATGGATATTCTGAATAATGGCACCTTGTGCGGTATAAATTGCGTGAAATGACTGAATCTATAAACTTCAATCCAGGCAGGACATTATATTCAGGAGGTAAGACACAATGTTTAAACGTTTCGTATTCACCGTAGCCGCAATTCTTTCTTGTTCTGTTTCCATCGCATCGGCGGCGGAAACCATCACCCTGGTCGGCGGGTCCACATCGATTGTAACCGTTGTCAACCCGATCAAGGCGCCCTTTGAGAAGGCTACCGGCATCACACTCAATGCCACGGCTCTCGGTTCCAAAGTGGCGTTGCAGAAACTCGACGCCGGCGACGCCGAAGTATCTACCGCCGCACATTCGTTTGACGAGTTGACCACGGTTATCAAAAAAGACAACATCACCCTCAAGAATCCGGTTTCCGCGTTGAAGTGGGTTGAACTGGCTCCACCGACCAGTTACAAGGTCATCGTCAATCCGGCCAATCCGGTCAGTAAGCTTTCCAAAGAGCAGTTGGCCGGTATTTTCAATGGCAAAATCAGCAACTGGAAAGATGTGGGCGGCATGGATGCCCCGATCCTCTGCGTTATCAGCAATCTGAGCCCTGGAACCAATGAGGTTTTCAGCAAGACCTTCCTGGATGGCAAAAAAATCATGGTGGAAACACTGGATGCCTCATCGGCTGCAGACCTCCGTCAAAACGTCGCGGCCAACCCCGATGCCATCGGACTGGTTGCGGCGGCTTTTATTGACAGTTCGATCAAGGGAATTGAAACGCTGGAAATGAAGTCCAAGCCGATCATTCTGCTCACCGTCGGTGCGCCTTCGGCCAAGGTTCAGAAACTGATCGATTTCGTGAAAACGGAAGGCCCGAAATATATCAAGTAGTCCGTAGCCGGAAATTCCGGCTGCATGATTACCAGTCACCCTGTAGAGAAGTTGATCATATCGGCCGGAAAATCGATTGGCTGAGAAGGTGCCGCAACCACGCCACAGACCGCAAATTGCGGCTTGGCGCGCTTTATACCCCTTTGGCATGGATAGTGTACTTCAGGTAGTACGGTGACCGGATCGATTGTTACCGCACAACCATCAACCCCTGACAACCAGGCCCACGCCCCGCTCTCAGCCATGAGATGCGGGGCGTTTTGTTTGTAGCGGTCATCACCGGAAACATCGCCATCAGGCATGAATGGAGCACACGGCTCAAAGGGCGGGGATCATGAACGACTGTAATTCAGTCTCCATGGGGCGCCTGGTTTCGCCACCCCGATACAAGCTGGCGTCCGCAACGGACAAGGAGATTCATATGAGACAGATCGCAATTTACGGAAAAGGTGGCATCGGCAAGTCAACCACTACCCAGAATCTGGTGGCCGGACTGGCGGCCATGGGGAAGAAAATCATGATCGTCGGTTGTGATCCCAAGGCTGACTCTACCCGCTTGATCCTGCATGCCAAGGCACAGAACACGGTCATGGATCTGGTGCGAGAACTGGGGACGGTTGAGGATCTGGAAATCGATGCTGTGATGAAAACCGGTTATGAAGGTGTCAAGTGTGTTGAGTCGGGCGGTCCGGAGCCGGGGGTAGGGTGCGCCGGTCGTGGTGTCATCACTGCCATTAACTTTCTGGAGGAAAACGGCGCCTACACGCCCGACCTGGATTTTGTATTCTACGATGTGTTGGGTGATGTGGTCTGCGGCGGGTTCGCCATGCCGATCCGTGAAGGTAAAGCGGAAGAGATCTATATCGTCTGTTCGGGTGAGATGATGGCCATGTATGCCGCCAATAATATTTCCAAGGGTATTCTCAAGTATGCCACTTCCGGCAAGGTTCGTCTGGCAGGGCTGATCTGCAATGCGCGCAAGACCGACAAGGAGTTTGAACTGGTCTCGGCTTTGGCTGAAAAACTTGGTACCCGGATGATCCATTTCGTACCCCGTGACAATCAGGTGCAGCGGGCGGAGATGCGGCGCATGACCGTGATCGAATACTCTCCGGAACATCCCCAGGCCCAGGAGTATCGTACCCTGGCGCAGAAGATCAACGACAACAAGCTGCTGGTCATTCCCACCCCGCTGGAGATGGAAGAGCTGGAAGATCTGCTGATGGAGTTCGGGATCATGGAAGCCGAAGATGAAGCCAATGTGGGGGTGGCAGAGGCGGCCTAGTCACTGTTCCCGTGACTTCAGTCGTAATCGTCGCTCGACAAACATTGTCCGTGGCAGGTGGCGGGTTTGGGACATGGTTCCCAAATCGTTGCCGGCGGAGCTGAAACAGTTGTGTAGTTCAAAAGGCGGCCCATTGGCCGCCTTTGCTGTTGAGGGGAGCTTATGGTAAAAAACTGCTTGCCCTGTCTGCCACGTTACAGTTTAGCGTTGTCCTTGTCATGGACGTGACGCATACTATGGCAAAAGGAGAGCTACCGTATGAAGATTCAGAAACTATCGATCGAAAACCGTCCCAAAGTCTATGCCCTGCTGCAGCGCGCCTTTCCCGGCAGCAGCTACGAAGCCGTGTTGCTGCAGAAGCTCCACGAACATGGCAAACAGCTGCATGAGTGGGTCTGTATCCATACCAACAAGGCGATCGCCTACCTCGCTTTTTCTCCGGCCTACCATGGCAAGCAGCTCTGTGGTCTGCATCTGGCGCCCATGGCGGTGGCACCCGATTTTCAGAAACAGGGGGTTGGTACGGAACTGCTCAATTTTGCCCTGCGGCAGGAAGCGATCAAAAGCCAGCCGTTGTTTGTCCTGGGTGAACCGGAGTATTACCGGCGTTTCGGTTTTGAATCGTGCCAGGAACCGCTCTGCCCGTTTGATAACGGCAATGCGCATTTCCTGAGTATTCGCAATAGCGGTGACATCGACTTCACAATTGGCTACGAACCTGAGTTTATGTCTGTTGCCATACCGGCCGCCATGTCTGCCGGGAAACGTCGCAAACGCTGATTAAGAGCAGTGGGATCGCGGGGACGTGGATCTATGAATAAAGGCGGCCGATTGGGCCGCCTTTATTTTTTGGATACTAATTAGTGATGTACGTCATTACGGCAGCTGACACTTGCTGCTCGGGACAGGATCAGTTGTCGCGTCCCCGCCCGCGCCCTTCGTCCTTGCGCTGCTCGCGTTCCTGTCCACGCGGCTCCTGCTGTCGCTCCCGCTCCTGAAAGCGTTGCTCCTGCCCTTGAGGACGGGGCTGCTGGCGCTGCTCATGTCTTTGTTCCTGCCGCTGCTCCTGGAATGCCGGGCCACGTGGCTGGGGCTGGGGCCGCTGGATTTCCTGTGGCGCTGTTCCTCTCATTCGTTGCTCTTCCGGTCGTTCCCGCCGGGTGGCGGGGGGAGCTTTCTGCTCGCCCGCTGACTGAAAGTGCTGGCGGACAGCCTTGTCGCGAGGCTGGTAGCGATAATGCTCGCGGTGCAGATCCTGCTGCTGCTCTACCCGCGGATAGCGTTCTCCCGTGTACTGCTTCTGGTAGGCTGGTAGCGGCGCCCGTGCCGGAGCACTGCTCCGTTTCCACTTGTCCCATCCTCTCCGCTGCTGCTCCCAATCGCGTCCCCAGTGATTGCCCCAGCGGGGGGGGGCATCCCGTTGCCAGTCACGGAAATATACGGGTGGCTGACGGTAATAGCGCACCGGTACGCGCAGGATATAGAGCGGTACATAGGCCGGTTCCACGATCGACCAGGGGCCGTTGTACCAGCTGCTGGCGTACCAGTAATCGTCCGTATAGACCCAGTACATGCCGTCATAAAAGAAATAGTTGCTGTTGAGCCGCGGGGCGTAGTAGACCGGGTAACCCGGTATCGGCGCCAGTTCCGGGTAGTTCGACATGTTGAAGCCGATGCTGACGTTGGGCAGCCCGATCCCAACCCCGATGCTTACCTGGGTTGAGCCGAAGGCTGCCGAAGCGCAGATCAGTAATAGCAGTGCCATGATTCCACAACGAAGCTTGCGCATACCTGTTCTCCTTTTCTGTAGGGTGTTCGATTGTTCTTGCTGGCAACGGTGGTTTCGTCACCATGGTCTGCACTATACTCGTGGCGGTGGCGAGTAGCAACTGGTTATCTCCGGAGAACCATCAATCATGCCGTGGCAAGTAAAGCTACAACCGGTCAAGGTATGCTGCGCGACTCACGGAAACTGACCATCTGTTGCCGTTGCTCATCATACAGGTCTTGATGGAGTGACTTGAGGCTGGATCGCAGGGTAATCGGGGTCACGGTCTGCAGTTCGGGCACCTGGCGGTAGCATTGTTCCAGGTTGTAGTTCGGGATGCCGGGGCGCATGTGGTGGACATGGTGAAAACCGATGTTGCCGGTCAGCCATTGCAGTACTTTCGGGAGCTGGTAGAAGGAGGCCCCCTCCATGGCCACCCGCCACGGATCCCACGACTCATGGCGGGCCCAGTAAACCCCCGTGAACTGGTGCTGGATATAGAATAACCAGATTCCCAGGGTGGCGGCCAATACGACCACCGGCAGCTGCACCAGCAGATAGGTACGCAGGCCGATGGTCAGGCTGGCCACAACCATGATGGCAGCGATTGCCAGGTTGGTTACCATGACGCTGATCCAGTCGATCCGTTTGGCTCCCTTGCTGGGGAGCCGGTTACGCAGCAGGAAGTAGTAGGCCGGTCCGATGCCGAACATGATCAACGGATGGCGGTAGAGCCGATACGCGAGCCGTTGCAGGAACGGGGCGGAGCGGTACTCTGCCACGGTCATCAGGGTGATGTCCCCCATGCCGCGCCGATCCAGATCTCCGGCAGTGATGTGGTGCCCGGCATGGCTGCGGCGCCAATCGTGAAACGGGGTAAACGTGATAATGCCGCACAGGTATCCCAGGTTCCTATTCCAGCGGGGAGTGGCCAGGAAGGAGCCGTGGGTGCAGTCGTGAAAGAAGATAAAGATACGGGCGAACAGTCCGGCGGCAGCGCCAGCCAGCAGCAGCGTCAGCCAGTAGGGATATTCAGCCTGGACGGTATAGCTCATTATGGCCAGCAGGAGCATGTAGGGGGGGAGCGTAGTGGCCAATTGCCAGCTTGAGCGCTGCAGGTCGGGGCGGGCGTATACGGCTGTTGAACGGTACCATGCCGGTTTCTCTTGTTTGGCGACGATTACTACGGGGTTGAATGACATACGGCACCATCCGCACTTCGGAATTTTCTTGCTGTATGAACTAAATATACCAAAAAACGGATTATTTGAAGCTGAAGGTGGAAACTATTGGAGAGAACTGCTTGATTTATGTGCCTTTACTTCAGTTTTTATCCTATGCGCTGCGAACTAAAATGCTTGTATGTTATATGGTTGTCCTGTATCTTAATGAGAACTACAATCTATAGGACCTTCTGATAAGCGATAAGACTAAACCGTCAGTGATGGCGGGGCGGATAGCTCAGGGTCTCTCCGTGAGAGACAGCCGGGTGCCGAACTATCAGTTACGGCACCCGTTTGTTCTGGTGCCGGACAGGTCTCTGCCGATCCCTGTTGTGGGGAAAAGCGGGGAGGCACTTTCGATGACTTTTTTACTCGACCGCAGCAGAAGTTTTCTGAAGATTGAAGAGTCAAATCTCCTTTCACTCCATCGCTCCATCCATTCCATTGTTCCGTCGCTCGATAGCTGTCAGGGACATCTCTGTGAAGCATTCATCTGCGTGGTTCAGGAACATGCACTGCAGCGTGTCTATCTGGCCCTGCATGACCAGCAGTCGAAATCCAACCATGTCTTTATTTCCGCCCCGGTCAAGCCCGATGCTAAAAAGATCGCAGCGCTGACACAGGCAGCCCACGCTTTTCTGGAAAAAACCGGTTTTGAAATGAAGCCGATCAATATCAACTTCAGTGCCGCCATCCGGGAAGTAATTATCAAAGATGTCAAGGTTATGCGGGAGCCTCCCCTGACCGTGCAGCTTGATGCGGCGAAATTTGAAGTGCAAAGGTTGTTGGCGGAAAAAGAAGAGGCCGCTCGCACGGCGTCCCGCAGAGAGAGTGAACTGAAGGGGGAACTGGATGAACTCAAGGCACGCCACGTAGCGCTCAGCGCACCCCAAGCGGCTGTGATCGCCCCAGCTGTCATCCCCGTGAAGCTGGATGGCGAGGAAACGGAAAGCGTTGATCATGCCACTGTTGAACTGAAGTTGCAGCCGTTGCGGGGAGAAATCGACCGCCTTGCAACCGCGCTCAAGAGTGCCGTGGAAAACCTGAAGCTGGCCAAGGAAGAGGCGCGCCAGGCGAGGAAGGGACATAAGAACGTCCAACTTGAAAACCAGGAGTTGCGCGAAAAACTACAAGCCGCACAACGGGAGCTTGACAAGAGCAGCCATGAAATAGCATCGCTCCGGGTTGAACTCCGGCAAGCCGGAAAACTCCATCAAGCAGTTCTGCACGAGCAACTTGCTCTCAAGGCTGTTGCCGAAGCTGCCAACCAGGCAGAAACAGCTGACCTGAAAACAGAGCTCAACCGGCTTGCGTCGGAGTTGGCCGGTTACGATACGACCCGTAGCGGTGAAGTAGAACTGTTGCGAGCTGCACTGACTGAGGCGAATTCGGCCTTGTCTGCCGAACGGGCAAAGAATGAATCCGCCTTGCGGGAAATGGATGCTCTGGAACGTAATGCCTCTGTCGAGCTTAAACAGTTGCATACAAAGGTTGATAGTTTGACCGCCGAGAAACAGCAGCTGGAAAAAATCGGGGAAGCAATTAAAAACAAGGCGCGGGGAGAGATTGAGCGGCAGCAGCAGATTAACCAGGCGCAGCGCTCGGCAGCCATAAAAAAACTGCATGCCTTAAAGGACGAAATTCGCCAGCTGGCCGAGGCGCGAGCGGTGATGGCATCGCCAACCGGGATGCCGTTGGTGCCGTCAGGTACCGGCATCCCCGCTTCTCCGGCGGATGAGTGGCATGAGCAATGGTCTGCCAATCAACCGGAAAGTTTTGCATCTGATCCGTTTGGCTCGGATCATGCCGCTGAAAATGTTGAATTCCTCCCCGACAGTTCGTTGAAAGGGGTTCCGTATACCTCTGCCAGCGATGTGGTGGAAGTTTACCGCTCCTATAACACGATCCAGGCGGCTCCGAGCGGCAAACAGCCCCAGCGATGCGACGGGTTTGTCTGTCTGGTTACGGAAGCGGGTCAGTGCCGGGTGTACGTGGCCTGGTTGATGAACAGCAGCCGTGAGGTGCTGGTCTGTCTGCCTGCCGTTGTTGCCGAGGGTGATCAAGCCTGCCGGCGCATGCTGCGGGAAGGTATCACCTATTTTGAAAGAATCGGCTTTTTTATCGACGCGCTTCATCTGGAGCAGAACGGTGAACAGCGTCAGGCGCAACTGGAGCAACTCGGCATATTCTGGCGCAGCTCCATAGAGTCTGCTGCCTGAATTCTGATGGTAACTACGAGTCTCGCACAATCTCTTTTTGAGGACTGTTTCAGTCTTTTATCCGTTGGCATCTCCGCTGTCCGGCGCTATACTGTGTACAGCAGTAGAACAGTTCAACAGAAGGGAGAATGAGCCATGTCAGATCTATTCAAACAGGGCGCTTTCAGTTGGGCGGAGCTTGCTACCACCGACGTGGAAGGAGCCAAGAAATTCTATGGCGAGCTGCTTGGCTGGACGACCGAACTGGCCCCGGTGGAGGGGATGGAGTACACCCTGGCCAAGGTCGGTGAAGAGCGGGTGGCCGGGATCATGTCCAATCAATGTGGCGGTGGTGAAATCAAACCACACTGGGGAATCTACATCACGGTTGACGATGTGGATGCCACGGCACGCAAGGCCGAGGAGTTGGGGGGTAAGGTGTTGATGCCTCCCACCGACATTCCGAATGTGGGGCGCTTTGCCGCGCTTACCGATCCCCAGGGAATCATGTTTTCCGTGATCACCTATCTGCCGATGTAGCAGGTAATCAAGCCGGGGGGAGGTTGCAGGCAGGTAAGGCAGCTCCCCCCTTTTTTATGCAGGGATTGAAACCGGGCAGGGCGTCATGAATAATGGCATGCATCAGGAGTTGATTGAAAAACAGAGGCAGTTCAATGCCGCGCTGGAGCTGTATAGCTCCCGTCCCGGCTACAAACTGTTCGGCACGTTCGTCTCGCTTGCCAATCTGGCATTGCAGGGGTGGCTGTTGTGGCGCATCGTGCCGTATTCCATCGGTCTGGCCGGGCAGCTGGCGGCGTTGCTGGGCGCCTGGCTGCTGGCCGATTTTGTCAATGGTCTGGTGCATCTTTACATGGATCAGAACGACTGCTACGATTCGCTGGCCGGGCCGTTGATTGCCAACTTCCATCTGCACCACAAAATCCCGCAGTACAATCGGAAAAACCTGGCGCACGTCTATTTCGTCGAGTCCGGCTCGAAAATCTGGCTGGTTCCCTGTCTGGCGGCCCTGGCCGTATTGACCGAACTGGGCGGCGTCGCTCCGCTGCTGTTGTACCTGCTGCTCTACAGCGGCCTGCTCTCCTCGCTGGCCGAGGTCTCCCACTACCTCTGCCATACCTCCCAATCGCCGCTGGCGATTCTGCTCGGCAACTGCGGCATCCTGCTCTCCAAGCGTCGCCATGCCATTCACCATCTGCAGGATAATCTTGGCTACGCCTTCCTGAACGGTGTCAGCGATCCGCTCCTCAACCTGCTGGCCGCCCGCTTTTCACGCGGCTACAAACAGCACACCGACCTGCATTACGCCACTACTCCGCTTGATGGTATTTGTTTAAGATAACAATTGCCCTCGTTTAAATGAGAGTCAATTTCGATATGTGCAATGGGGTGTGATGTGCGGCTGAGGGGGGGCGGAACGTTTTAAGCCACGGAATTTAAGGCGTGACGTCCGTGGTCAAATGTTGTGTCGGGAAGCTGGATTATAAGGAAAAACGGGGCAGGAAGGGCTGAACATCAGCCGTTCCCGTTTGTGTGATCATGCTGATGGGGTGTCATTCGCTGCAGGTTCTGCTACGGTTGCTTCTTCTGTAGTTTCGTCGGTTACTTCGTCAGCGGGTGCGCTGTTTTTCTCAAGTTTGCGTTGCAGTTTTTCCTCGTTCTTTTTCTTTTTCTCCAACTCTTTCTGCCGCTTTTGAAACTGGAAATTCGGTTTTGCCATGGTGCTGTTTCCTTTCTGATGGCAACAAAAAAAGCCCCAGGGATTCCCCAGGGACTTTTGATGTTAGTTGGAGTCGTTATTTAGGCTCTTACTACGTTTGCGGCCTGAAGCCCTTTCGGACCCTTGGTTACTTCAAATGTAACGCTATCACCTTCAGCAAGTGATTTGAAGCCGTCGCCCGCGATTGCGGAGAAGTGGCAAAATACGTCATCGCCATTTTCCTGCTCAAGAAAACCAAAACCCTTGCTGTCATTAAACCATTTAACTGTTCCGTTTACCATGTGTTCTTTCTCCTGATCCTGCTGTTCGATTTTGTCTGATGTATTTCAGACGTAGAAACACTAGGCGCTTTATTTTGTCATAAGTCAATCATCAAATATGTGAAGTGATTTATTTAAGCTGATTTCTGGTATTATTTTAGTGCTGATTAATTGCTGTACAAACCATGACAGCTGTGGTGAAAGCTCGCGGAGCCGCACGCTGGATGGGGGTGTTTATTTTTCCACGGCGTTGTGTGAATGTAAAAACGTACAGTTGCCATAATCTATGGAATTGGTGCACAGTTGCTGAATATGAAGGAGAACAGCGAGGTGTCCCATGACACAGAGAGATGAATTACATGTTCCCATGTCGGATCTGATCAATGCTCTTTCCGATACGATTGATCTGGTCAGTCCTGTGCTGGCAGATCACCATAACCGGGTCGGGTGGATTGCCTACGCCCTGGCCTGCCAATTGGGATTGCCGGAAGAGGAACAGGTTGATCTCTGCTTCGCGGGAAAACTCCATGATATCGGTGCTCTTTCCCTGACTGGGCGGATCAAGCTGCTCACTTTCGAAGCGTGTGAACCGAACAACCACCCAGAAACCGGCGCCTTGTTGCTGGAGATGTTTTCCCCCCTGGCCCGTTTGGCCGAACTGGTCAGGTACCACCATGTGTGGTGGGGTGATGGCGCCGGCCAGGAACAGGATGGCAGGCAGGTGCCGCTGGGAAGTCATATCCTCCATCTGGCAGACCGGATCTCTGTGCTGATTGGCGCGCCGGAGGGGGTCAAGTTGCTGGTCAAGGGACCGGAAATCGTCTCCACGATCCGGCAGACGTGCGGGGATATGTTTGCGCCTGCTCTGGTCGAGGCGTTTTGTGATCTTTCAGGTAAGGAGGCGTTCTGGCTTAACCTGATCTACCCCCGCCGCAGTCAGTCGTTTGATCAGATGGCGCATCTCCGGACGTTCGAACTGGATACGGAAGGAATCCTGGGGTTAAGCCGGATGTTTGCCCGGATCATCGATTTCAGGAGTCATTTCACCGCCACCCATTCCAGCGGGGTCGCCGCCACTGCCGAAGCGCTTGCCCAGATCTCCGGACGTCCGGCAGCGGAATGTGCGCAGATGCGGATTGCCGGACTGCTCCATGATCTGGGTAAGCTGGCTGTTCCGGCCGAGTTGCTGGAAAAACCGGCCCGGCTCACCGGCGATGAGCGCGCGCTGATCCGCTGTCATGCCTATCTGACTCGCCGGGCGCTGGAGAATATCGGCGCCTTTGATACCATCACCAGTTGGGGCGCCGACCACCATGAGCGGATTGATGGACAGGGGTACCCGTTTCATGTCAGGGGGAGGGAACTGTCACAGGGAGCGCGCATCATGGCGGTTTCGGATGTCTTCACCGCCATTACGGAAGATCGCCCTTACCGGGCTGGTATGGATCAGGCTTCGGCCCGCAAGATTCTTAACGATATGGTGTCACAGGCTGCGCTCGATCCCGGTGTTGTCGATCTGTTGATCGGTAATTTTGATGAGCTTAATTATGTGCGGGCCGGCGCACAGTCCGAGGCGGTACGGGAATACCGGGAAATCAATGACAAGGTGGCGGCAAGAATCGCTGCCTAGTCAGGTGCCTGCCGGAGCAGGCAGGTGACTGAGCGTTGTGCTTGCATGGGAGCGGCTGCCGGTATGATACGGCGGCTGCTCCCATTTTTGTGTTGTGCTGTAAGGAAATTGCGTGTCAGAAATGGTCGCAAAAACGGTACAATAGCTTGTCAAGTGTAACTTCTTACAGTTGTCGGAGGGATGGATTTGCTTCAAGATGCACCTATCATGGTGAATAGTGTCATCTTCATAACCGATTGATTGCAAGAGTTCGGCGGGGTGGTTGCCATTATGATTTTTTATAGTATACTGAATGCTCTGCTGGGTAAGGAATTGTTGAAAATTTGCCGGAGCTGAAGAGACGGGCATGAAACTATTGAAACAGTACATACTGCTGGTAGTCGCCTTACTGTTGCTTTTCCCCGTTACAGGCTACTGCATTTCCGTGGACAACAGTACGTCTGCCATGGATGCTGCAGTAAGTTCCCTCACCTGGTCCCATACGGTTAACAGTAATACCAACGGGATACTGCTGGTCGGTGTTTCCCTGAGTCCGAAAAATGTACCGGTCGGCTCGGTTACCTATAACGGTCTGCCGCTCTCCCTTGTCGGCGCAGTGCAGGATCCCACTAATTCGCGGCTGGAAATATGGTCGCTTCTGACGCCCCCGACCGGTCCTCACAACGTGGTGGTCACCATGAGCGGGGGAACCTCGGTCAACATGATTGTCGGCGGTTCCGCATCATTTATCGGAGTTGACCAGACAACCCCCTTGCACGGAGGGTTTACCTCCGATAACGGCACCCTGGGGTTGGCGCCCAGTGTGGTGCTTTCAACCAGCCATGTCGATCAGGTAGCGGTCGGCGCGGTGGCCATGGAGGGTTTGAATGTACTTGCCCTCGGCACACAAAACTCATTGTGGGGACAAATTTATATTCTCGGACTCTTGAATTCAGTTCAAGGGAGCGGTAGTTGGGCGCAAGGGACCGGTGGCAATGTCACCATGTCCTGGGTCACCGTGCTTGCCCTTGGCTGGTCGACGGGTGGTGTTGTCCTCAATCCCGACCCGGCCTATCTGCCGGATGCCATGATCAAGAACAACGGCGAGGCCGATGCCGCCTATCTTACCCCCAACCTGTATGAAACAACCGCTTCGATCCAGGCCAAGACCCAGTCGGTGGTAAACGGTACCACTGCAACCTATCTTCTCAAGTTTGCCAATAACGGCCTGCTCAATGACCAGCTCAGAATTACCGGCACCGCGAGCGGATCGAACTTTACGGTGCAGTACCTGGATGACAGCTCCATTGACCGTACCGCCGCAGTGACCGGAGCGGGATATACTACCGCGGCGCTCCCTTTTGGTGGCAGCAGGGTCTGGACACTGCGGGTCACGCCGGGGGCTACGGTGGTCGGCGGCACATCCTACCCGGTGTCAGTCACGGTCAGATCGGTGGATGCCCCGACCATGACCGACCAGGTCAAGGCAACCACCAGTTCTGCCTCCCCCGTACTGACCATGATCAAGAGTGCCGACAAGGCTTCCTACAAGCCGGGTGATGACATAACCTACACGCTCAACTGCAGCAACGGCGCCAGCCTGAGCAGCGCCTCGTCGATCGTGGTGACTGATCCGGTTCCTTCCAATACCGGCTTCAAGATCGGTGGGGTCAGTTTCAACGTTGGCAGCTCGACCCTGACGGCTGCCTATTCCTACTCCAACGATAGTGGTGCAACCTATGCCTATACCCCGGTGAGTGGCGGGTGTGCGGCGCCGGCAGGATATGATTACTGTGTCAGCAATGTGAAATGGACCATGGCCGGCTCCATGCCAACTAACAGCTCATTCAGTGTCGGGCTGCTGGTACGGGTAAAGTGAGCGGTTAAATTACGTACAAAAATATCGGATGGTTAGGAGATCCGAGACTTTGTTTTATAATCAGGTACTTGACAGAACTAGTTGGTATGCGACAATAAATGGAAAATTATTTTACAGTCATGGTCTGAAGAGCGAGGTAACGAGGTATGATGAGTCTGCGATTGCTGTTTCTGTTGCTCCTGCTGCCGGTTTGTGTGATGGCGGCCGAGAAGCCGAACCTGGTGCTGAATCTCAAGGCCGAAAAAGAGGTGGCTGTTACCGGTAAAGACGGCAAGACCCGCTTTGAATGGCGCGAGAGTTCTGTTTTAGACCCAGGTAATGTGGTTCGGTATACCTTGTTCTACACCAATTCCGGGAGTAGCGAGGCTCGCAATGCCGTGATTGTTGATCCGGTGCCGGCGGGAACCACCTATGTCGCCGGAAGTGCCGAGGGGAAAGGGAGCGAAATATCGTTCAGTATGGACGGCAAGCAATTCAGCCCGCCGACCATGCTCAAATACCGGGTCAAGGGGAAGAGTGATGAGATGAGCGCCATACCCGAGATGTATACTCACATCAAGTGGAAACTGGTCAAGCCTGTCCCGCCTGGCGGTAATGGTTCGGTCAGTTTCAGCGTTAAAGTAAAATAGAAAGGTGCGATTGACATGAAAACACTATCGCTTAAAACCAGCTTGGCCGGTATTGTCTGTTTGCTTGCGCTTACCGTGGTACTGTTCTCCGTTGCTGCGGAACCGGCCCATGCCGCCGGTACCCCTGCCGGGACCAATATAACCAATACGGGATCGCTGAGTTATTCCGATGCCAATGCCAACAGCTATACGGCAACCTCCAATGCGGTTACCGTAACCGTTACCGCGGTCTACGCCTCCTCCCTGGTCTGCTCGACAACCGATCAGAGTGCTGCGTCTAACACCACGGTCTACTATGCCTGTACCGCCACCAACACCAGTAACACCAACGACACAATTGCCCTGTCGGCCGCTTCCGTACCGGGGTGGACCACCACCTTGTATTTTGACACCAACGGCGACGGAACCCATCAGGCCGGCGAGACCACGGTAACCGCCAGCACCGGCAATCTGGCCGCCGATGGAACCTATCGATTCTTCATGGCAGTTACCGTTCCGTCCGGAACAGCCAATGGCACTACCTCTGTCGCCACGCTGAACGCTCTCGGCGCTGGAGCAGGCGCGACGGCCGCGACTCCCGTGGCCCGGACAACAACTGCCCAGGCCCCCAATATTACCGTGTCGAAAAAAGTGCGTAATATTACATCCAATACACCACCGGTGGGGTATTCCGTAGGACCGATAAACGCCAAACCGACAGAAGTGCTGGAATACCAGCTGACGGTCAACAATAGTGGCGCGCTGACCGCCACCTCAGCCGTGCTGACCGATTCACTGAATGCCAATCTGACCTATGTTGCCGGCTCACTCTGGTCCGGGTCGAATGGCACCAGCAATAACGGGGCGGGAAACACCAACAACACCGACGGGAGCACCGGCGAGACCTGCGCTATTGATGCCTGCGCCGCCGCAAAATTCGTCAGTCCAACGGTTACCTTTTATATCGGAACCGGCGCCAGCGAGGCAGCCGGTGGAAGCCTTACGGCAGGGGCAACTCAGGTATACCTGTATTACCGGGCAACCGTTAACTAACGTGCTGTTGATGTGCCTCACCTTGAATCCGCATGGAGATAGATTACCCAAACAATGTCAACCAACGAGCGCCGATGCATATTGCGGTGGTTTTCCGCAACGCTCTTCTGGGCATTCTGCGGAATCGCGGTCTGTTTTTGGGGAAACGCCCATGCTCTGACACCGGTTGGCACGACCATTCCCAATAGTGCCTCGGTCAGCTTTAGCGCATCGGGCACATCGAAGGTCATCCCCTCCAACACGGTACTTGCCACCATTATCCAGTTCAGCAAGGTTGCGGCCTCGACGCCGCTGGACGGTACCATCCTGCCGGGTCAAACCGTTACCCGGACCTTCACCATCACCAACCAGGGGAACGGTAACGATACCTTTAACCTGCAGGTGGCCAGCTCCCAGGGGTTGATCGAACAATTCCGGGGCGCCGATGGCGTTACCCCGCTGACCGACAGCAACGGCGATGGCCAGGTCGATAGCGGCTCTATGCTCCCCGGCGCCACCCTGACCGTTACACTGGTCATGTCCGCTCCTCTCGATGTGGCGACCGGTGTGATTGACAACAGTCTCATTACCGCCACATCGATCGTGACTCCAACGGTTACGGCCAACGTTACCACCGCTACCACCATTTCTGATCCCCATTTGTGGTCTCCCCTGATCAAGAGCGTTACCCCGGCCGGTCAGGTTACCCCATCCACTCTGCTCTCCTATAGTGTCACCTTCGGCCATACCGGGAGCGTGCCTGCCACCAATGTGGTGATCAGTGACAAGCTCGACCCCCATCTGATCTATCAGGCCGGCAGCGCCAAGCTCCCGGCGAATCTGGCCGGGGCAACCGTCAGCTATGATCCGGCGACCCGTACGATTTCATGGCGGCTTCCTTCTGTTCCGCCCGGTTATGCCGGCTCGCTCGGTTTCATCGCCCAGGTACATCCCGACACCTTGTCCGACACCATCATTCCCAATAATATTGCCATTGTCAGCGAGCAGAATCCGAGGGCGCAGCTGAGTAACACGGTCTCATCACCGATTGTTGAACAGCCGCTCCAGGTTTTGATCCAGGCCGATAAACCGGAAGTGGAGCTGGGCGGATTCATGGGGTTTACGGTAACCGTTGAAAATACCAGCAGAACGCTGACCGCCAAGCAGGTTACTCTGGTTGACCAACTTCCCCAAGGGTTCAGGTATGTTAAAGGGACCAGCAGTGTTGACAAGGTGGTGGCAAAAGGGGAGGGGGGAACGGACAAAACTGCGGTCACGGATTTGCTTTCCGGGAGCACCAGCTCATGGCTGGTGGGGGATCTCCCTCCCAAGGGGAGACGGGTACTGACCTATCGAACCATTGTGTCGATCAATGCGCCGATGGGAGACGCCTTCAATACGGTCTCGGCAAAAGGGACGACACCTGCCGGCTACTCGCTGCTCTCCGGAGTGGCGGTTGCCAAGGTCAAGGTTATCGAAGGGGTGCTGAACAGCAGGGCAACCATACTTGGCCGGGTTTTTGTCGATGTGAACCGCGACCTGATGCCGGACGGGGATGAACCGGGAGTCAGGGGGGTCAGGCTCTACCTGGAAGACGGCTCCTATGTGATCACTGACGGTGAGGGGAAATTCTCCTTTGCAGGGGTCGAAGCGGGTGACCATGTGCTCAAGATCGACCGGACAACGATTCCTCCCCTGCTTGAGCCGGAAGTACTTGACAGTACCTTTGCCGGCGATGCCAATTCACGCTTCGTATCACTACCGTTCGGCGGTATGGGGCGTGGTGATTTCGGACTGGTGCTGAAAAAAAACGTGCCGGTTCAGGAAACGCTTCCTGCACCTGATACGCGCAAGGTACGGGAACTCTCCTTCGGAACTGAAATCAACCAGGCGCCGGAACCATTGGAAAAGCGCATATTGACCATGCCGGACAGCCCCGAAATCCTGTCGCCGGAATCAGGCAGCATGTCTCGCCGTACCTGGACCGATATCGTGGTCAGAATGCCGGACGGGGCATCTTTCAGCGTCTCGGTCAACAAGCATCTGCTCTCACACAAACAGATCGGCAAGACGATTGTGGAAAAGTCGAGAAATATCCGTATCTGCCAATTTGTGGGGATACCGCTTGATCAGGGGGTTAACCGGATCGTGTTGGAGGTGACCCACGCCGGCGGGATGACCGAGGTTAAAGAAATTGTGGTGACCGTTGCCGGTGACCCGGTCAAGATACTGCTTACGCCGGACAAGCTCGATCTGCCGGCCAATGGTACTTCGACAGCACAATTTACGGTCAGTTTGTTTGATAAGTGGGATCGTCCTGTTTCGGGCGAATATCAAGTGACCATTCTCACCGAAAAAGGTGAAGTCCTGGAAAAGAACAGTGATACGGCACACCCCGGGCATCATGTCAGGGTGCAGGATGGCAAGGGGATATTTACCCTGCGCTCCGGCCATAAATCGGGCCCCGACAAGCTCAGGGTGATTGCCGGTACTGATCTGGGCGCCGAAGCGGAACTCTATTTTACTCCGGTAGCGCGAGAGTGGATTGTTGCCGGTATCGGGTCGCTGGTGGCAGGTTATGCCTCCAATTCCGGCAACCCGAGCGGCCTCGATGCCCGGGGAAAAAGGGAAGACGGTCTGTATGAGGACGGGAGGTTCGCATTCTTTGCCAAAGGGGCGGTGGCTGACGATTACCTGGTGACTGCCGCCTATGACACGGATAACAAAAAACGGAGTGAACTGTTCCAGCGAACTGCTCCTGACAAATATTATCCGATCTATGGCGATTCGTCGGAAAAAGGGTACGATGCCGAAAGCCAGACCAAAAAATATGTCAAGGTTGAAAAAGGGCGATCATCGCTGATGTACGGCGATTTCAAGACCGATCTCTCACAGAACGAGTTTACCCGGTATGACCGTTCCTTCAATGGCGCCAAGGCTGACATCGACACCAAGCATGCCACCTTGCGCGCCTTCGGCAGTTCCACCAACCATGCGGTTAATCGTGATGAACTGGCTGGTAACGGTACCTCGGGCTATTACTTCCTGAGTAAAAAACCGATCATCGAGAACACGGAGAAAATCAGGATTGAGGTTCGTGATCGCTTTCACACCCAGCAGGTGATCTCCTCCAAGGAGAAACAGCCATTTAGCGATTACTCCTTTGATTATCTGACGGGCGCCATTCTCTTCCGCGAACCGGTGCCGTCACTCGATGCAAACCTCAACCCGGTTACGATCGTGGTCATGTACGAGACCGAGCATGCCGGTGATGATCATGGCATTTACGGAGGGCGCGGCGCCATCCGCACACTGCTCGGATCAGAACTGGGGGCCACCGCCATTGTGGAGGAAAAAGGGGTTGCCAACGATACTCTGTACGGGGTTGACGGTAAGCTGATTCTTAATGAGAAGAGCGTTTTGAAGGTTGAGGCAGCCCAAAGTTCCACCATCGAGAAGGGGACCGGCAAGGCCTGGAAAACGGAGCTTGCCACGCAAATCGAAAAAGCGAGGCTGGAGGCGTATTTCCGGCATGTGGACAGCACGTTCCGCAACCCTTCCATGTCCGGGAACGAGACCGGTACGGAAAAGTATGGGGTCAAAGGGAGCTACCGCCTACTGGAACCGACCCTGCTGCTGGCCGAAAGTTATTATCAGTCCGATCTGATCGCCGGTACCAAGCTTCTCTCAAACAGTGCCGGTGTCTCCCATAAGCTGGGGGACTACACGGTTGATTCAGGAGTGAAATATCTCCAGTCCCGTGAAGATTCCGGCAAGGATCGTTCCTCACCCATGCTCTATGCCGGGGTGGGGGGGAAGCTGACTGATAAACTGGAAGTCTCCCTGCTGAGAGAACAGGCGTTGACCTCGGAAACGGTGAAAGATAATCCGACCAGGAGTGTGGCCAAAGCCAATTACCGGGTAACGGAACGTACCTCTGCTTTTGTTACCCAGGAATTGCAGGAAGGTGGCGATAACCGCAAGAATTCCACGATCGCCGGTATTTCCACCAAGCTGAACGACCGGATGATGATCACCACCAGCTATCAGGGGACCACCGGCAGCGAACGTTCAAGCAAGGCCGGGACCGAACTCGCCTCCAAATGGGATCTGTCAAAGGATTTGATGGTGACCAGCAAGACCGGCTACCAGATGGAAAACAGCATGACCGGCGATCGGGGACAGGCGCTGCTGGGGGTTGATTCCTCCTGGCGTGCCACCAAAAACCTCAAGGTCGGACTCAGGGCCGAGCGGGTTCAGCTGGTCTCCGGCACCAACGACCCGGCCGGAGTCAATACCGCCTTGGCTCTGTCGTCTGAATATCTTGCCAGGGAGGATGTGAAAATCGGTGGCCGTTACGAGCTGCGGATTGCCCCCAATGAAACCAGCTATCTCTATGGTCTGGGTGGCGCCTGGAAAATGACCCGCGAGTTCTCGTTACTGGGGAAGGCGTCCTACTGGATCAGTGACAAGAATATCGGCAGCGATAAGCTGTTTGATGGGGAGGTGGGAGGTGCATACCGTCCCATGGGGAGGAACTCGCTCTACCTGCTTGGAATGCTCCGATTCAAGCTCGACAGCAAGGGGAGCGTGCTGAACTATGGCGATACCAAAGACCTGATCGGTTCCCTGGAAATGTCCCGCAAGGTTTCGCAACGGCTGACCACGCGCTACAAATATGCCGGAAAACTCAGTTGGTACGAAGGAGCGGGTATCAGCTCCCGTGCCTATACCGACATGTTCCTGGCGGGATTGATCTACGATATTACCAAAAAGTGGGATTTGGGAGTTGATCTGAAGCTGATGAACCAGTACGAAACCGGGATGAGCTCCCTCGGAATCGTTCCCAAGCTCAGTTACCTGGTGCAGAAGAATGTCAAGCTTGCTGTCGGCTATAACCTGGCGCGGCTGGATGATCGGGATCTGACGGGCGAATCGTACCAGGCGCAGGGGCCGTTTGTTGAGTTGAAGTTCAAATTCGACGAGGTGACGGTTGAGGAACTGTATCGCAAGGTGAGTGGCACATCGCGGGTGGAGGTGTCAGCCGAAGCCCCCAAAGCTGCTCCTGCCGCGATTCCCACGGTTACCGTAATTCTTAAGGCCATGTTCAGTGAGGATCCGGTAGAACTGTACGGCAGTGCCCGCTCGATGAAGTTTATGGTCAATGACCGGGAAGTTGTCTTGCCGACGGGCGATGTCACCGTTCGGAGCGAATCGGCGGACGAGGTGATCGATATCAAGGGGAGCGAGTTAAGCAAACCGCTGGAGTTCCGGGTTGAGGTTGCCGATGTGCCCAAAATATCTTCCTGGCGGCTTGCGATCTCCTCTCTGGACGGGGTCCCGCTGCGTGTCCTCAACGGGGAGGGAAATCCGGGGTCGCTGGTCTCCTGGGATGGGCGGATCGAAAGTGGCGCCTTGCTCAAAGGGGGAGATATCTATCAATATCAACTTGAGGTGGGATACCAGGATGGGAGTCGTGTTACCAGTCCGCTGCGACGGTTTGGCCTGAATCGAACCTCCCTGATTTCAGTTAGTTTTAGTGGCGGGGCATTTATCACCGACTCGGCGGTACTGAGCAGGAAGGCAAGGAATGTGTTGTCCGAGACAGCCGCACTATTGAGGAAATACACCGAAGAGAAGGTTATCATCGAAGGGCATACGGATTCCGTGGGATCGGAAAAATATAACATGGATCTTTCCCGCCGGCGTAGCCAGTCGGCGGCCGACTACCTGCTGAGCGAGAAGATTGCGGCTGAGCGGATTGTTACCAGGTGGTACGGAAAAACAAGGCCGATTGCGAGCAATCAGCATGAGGAAGGGCGCGAGATGAACCGTCGCGTCGACGTGAAGGGGGAATTCCGTGACCTGAAACGCCCGGAAATCCTTGATCAAAGCCGGACCGCTCCCTTTGTCAGGATCAATAAGATTGCTCAGCCGTTGGATCAGACCGGCCGTTTCTTCAGCAAACTGGCTGACAGAAGTGAGCGGGTCGAGATTGAAATGGGGGATGAAAGCGGCCGCTCGGTCAGCAAGTCGCTGGAGCTTCCCAACCTGTTATTGCTGGAACCGGCCGGCGGCACCACCCGTGTGATCCACCAGTTCCCCGACTATGCCGACCCTAAAAAACCACCGGAGCTAAGGCTGGCCTACACCTTTGTCGGATCGGCCACTAAAAATTCCAAGCTGACGCTCGATGGCAAGGAAATACCGGTTGACCCGCAAGGGAAATTCTCACTGGTGCTCGAACTGCGCGAGGGAGAAAATGTCTTCTGGCTGCATGTGGTTACACCGGATGGCTATGGTAAGTATGTCAAGATGACCTCTTCCGTGGTACGGGAAAACAGCGCTGCTCCACTCAATTACCAGGCCGGACCTGGCCGGTTGATACCAGTGGCAGGAAGCGGCGCCTCCAATAGTCTGGCTGAATTGCCGGAAGCTCCTGCTCTGCCATTGCCATCGAACACTCAGCCCGGCAAGCTGCGGCAAGCATATACACTTGGATTCGGTGAGTATCGCCAGTTATCGGCCCTGGAAGCTGCCAAATCGAAATTGACCGCCGCGGGGCTGCATCCGGAGGTGCTGCAGGGTGAGCGGACGGAAGCACTCTTCCGTCTGCAGGTGGCTGCGTTTGATAACCCGCATGCTGCTCGTAGCATGGTAGAAAAACTGAAGGGCGTTGCTGCCGCAGGGTTTATTCTGGCAAACGGACAGGGGCGTTTTGTGGTCTATGCCGGTTCCTTCCGTAACCGGAGCATGGCTGAAAATGAGCAGAGCCGTCTTGTCACCCAAGGGATTACAGCACAACTCACAACTGAGACTATTTCAGTGCCCACCTATCAGCTGGTTGCCGGCAGCTATGACACCCTGCGGTTAGCGGTACTTGAAGCAGCCAAGCTGGAACGGCTGGGTGTCAACCCGCTGGTTGTCGATGCCGCAAGATAGGGAACAAAGGTAGGGGATGTATGGGAAAGTTCTGGATACGAAAATTCATAAGCCGGGTCATGGAGATCATTCTGGTCGTGATGCTGGTGCTCGTCTTTTTTGCCATGTTTACGACGCTCCTGTTCAGGTTTTTTCCGTCCGGTGTCAGCCTGACCGAAATTCTGGAACGTAAGGAGGCCGGTGTTGGCAAGGAGGTGGAGAGGAAGCTGCTCGGCCTCGATGACGGGGGGGGGAGTGAACCGGTAGCTGCCCGTCTCAGCCAGGCTTACAACGAGGTTAAGAGTAAGGTCGCCGGGGCAATTGTGTGGGGGAAAGCCCGCACCGGTATGTCACTTTATGACCGGGATGCGATCCAGACCCTGGAAAAATCAACCGCACAGATCCGGTTTGACAGCCGCAATTATGTCAATCTGGGAAGCAATACCCTGGTTATTATTAAAAAGATTGAAAAGAATCGGGCCGGTAAGGATCGGCGCTCTGTCATGCTGATTACCGATGGTGAACTGTCGGGGCGTCTGGATACGGCAAAACTGGAAATTACTTCTCCCAACGCGTTTACCCGGCTGAATACGAATTATATGCAGGGTCTTACGACCGAGTTCCGGCTTTCCATCAACCCTGACCAATCATCCTCGATTGTGATCTACCAGGGTGAGGCAGAAGTATCGGCCCAGGGGAAGACGATCAAGATCAGGGAAAACAGGGGCGTAACCGTCAGACCGGGGGAGGCACCCCACGTTGTTGACCTGTTGTTTCCCCCTGCGCAGCTGCTGCCTGGTGATGGAAACGTGATACCTTACCGTGAACAACCGCCCCAGGTTCGCTTTTCCTGGGAAGCGACTGCCGGGGCAACGAATTTTCATCTGCAGCTGGCAAGCGACCAGAACTTCAAAAATATCCTGTTTGACCGACGGCTTGCTGAAAACCGTTTCATGCATGGCAACCTGAAAAAAGGGGTTTATTTCTGGCGGGTCAGCAGCATCCGTGACGGACTGGAAGGAAGAGCTGGCAAAGTAATGCGGCTGGAAGTCAAGCAAAGTCTGGCGCCACCTCCGTTAAAGGTTTCGTTCCCGTCGGAAATTATCATGGGGGGAAGTTATGTGCTGCACGGAACAGTGGCGCGCGGGAGTACTGTTTTTGTTGACGGAAAGCAGGTTAAGGCCGATGCGGAAGGTGCTTTCTCCTGCGAAGTCGTCATCAAGCCGGGGATGAATCTTGTGACCGTCGAGGCATTTGATACGCTCGGCAACGCAACCTATAGATCACAGTATGTTCAGGGGGGAGCTGATTGATAATGAAACTACAATTTCCCATAATCCATTACAGATGTCCGGTGCGATTCAAGATCCTGATTGCGTCGTTGTTTGCGGTAACCGTCTGCCTCGGTCTGATTACGTTTACCATGGCCAGGCTGTTCCATACCGACAAAACGGCCTATATCCACGACTTGACCTCGGTGATTTCTCTCAATATGGCCGAGGAAGGAAACACGCTGATCAATTCCATGCAGGAAAAACTTGAAGTCTTTGCCCAGGTAATGGATGAACCGTTGGCCTCTCCGGAGCGGAAATCTGCCCTGATCAAGAAGCTGTTCGAAAACTACCACGAGTTTGTGATGATTTCAGAAAATGAGGGGGGGAGTGAAAAATATTCTGTCTATGATACCGGATCCCTTGAAAAGGGGGGTGTTTCCCGTGATGATATCGCTGCCTTCCGGCGGGCGAACCCTCTTCCGCTTGACAGTATCCTCAAGGGAGAGGTCTTTGTAGAGAACTCGACCATCTCTGCCAAATTGCCGTTGATGACCATGGCTGTTGCCAGAAAGTCCCGCAGCAATGCCAAACCGACCGTCCTGATCGCCGTGGTAAAACTGGAGCCATTGCTGAAGCTGGCGGGGCGCTCACGGGTGTTTGAGACATTCATCATCGACAGCCGGGGAGTGCTCCTGGCACACGCCGATCTGAAAAAGGTCGTCGCCAGGTTTAAACCGGCGGGTCTTCCCGATTCGAAGCAACTGTCAGGAACCGGAAGTCGTGGGATCACGATCGACTTTATCTTGAATGGGGTGGAGATGGTGGGCGGGTTTACAAAACTGGATGCGGGGGGGCTGTTTTCGGTGGTTCAAATCCCCAGGGCAGCCGCCTATCTGACCGCCAGGGAACTGCTCCGATCAATGCTCGGCGTTGCTCTGACCCTGCTGCTTTTCTCGGCGCTGTTCAGTATCTTCTGGTCTCGGGGGCTGACCAGGCATATTGAAAAGCTCTCCCGGGCTGCCAATGTCGTCGGTCGCGGTCAATTCGATATCCAGGTTGAAATGAAAACCCATGATGAGATCGAAGATCTGGCGGATTCATTCAATAAAATGACTACTGAACTGAAGTTCCGCGAGCAGGCACTGAATGAAGCGCACATACAGCTGGTCCAATCGGAAAAAATGGCAGCTTTTGGCCAATTGGGGGCTGGTATTGCCCATGAGGTGAAAAATCCGCTGGCCGGCATACTTGGCATGGCCCAGCTCTCGCTCAGAAAGGCAGAGCAGGATTCACCGCTCCAGAAAAATCTGTTGACCATTGAAAAAGAGACCAAACGCTGCAAGACAATCATCGAGAATCTGCTCAGGTTTGCCCGTCAGGAAAAAGTCGATTTCATGGAAGTTGACATGAACAGTGTACTGGATGATGCCATCGCCATTGTCAGCCATCAGATGGGGATCAACCAGATAACCCTGGAACGAGAGACGACAGAGGGGCTCCCCAAGGTGTTTGGTAATGCCAATCAGCTCGAACAGGTGTTTATGAATTTCATGATTAATTCCCAACAGGCAATGGACGGCCGGCCGGGAACCGTCAAGCTGATTTCCAGAATGGTGGATGACGAAACCATCGAAATTGCCGTGTCTGATAACGGCCCCGGAATCCCGGAAGAAATCCGCTCCAAGTTGTTTGAACCGTTTTTTACCACCAAACCGGCTGGTAAAGGAACGGGGCTTGGACTTTCCGTTAGTTATGGTATTATAAAGGATCATAATGGGAGCATTCGAATCGAGAGTGTGGTTGGTGAGGGTACGACATTTGTGGTTACATTGCCCGTGATGCATGCTAAAAAGAATGGCGTTGTATAAAATCTGCTGCGCGGCAGTCGCAGCAAGCCTCAAATATACCTGGAAGCGAGGTTACAATGGATTTGCATGTACTGGTTGTTGACGACGACGATACAATCCGGTCAGTTTTTGCGCAGGTACTTACGGAAGACGGCTACCCGGTTACCGAGGCGGCCAGTGGGGAAGAGGCGCTTGAAATCTTTCGCCGGGAGCTGCAGCCGATCGTCCTTACCGACATTCGCATGGGAGGGATGAGCGGCATTAAACTGCTGCAAGAGATCAAAGAGATCAATCCGGATACCCAGGTGATCATTATTACCAGTCATGCTTCGATTGATTCCACCATCACCGCCTTGCGGGCCGGAGCCTATGATTTTCTGCAGAAACCGGTGGAAGAACTTGACATGATCTCCACCACGGTAAACAGGGCGGCGGAGAAGGTCAGGCTGATTAATGAAAATCGCTCTCTGGTGGAACAGTTGAGCGCCATAAATTATGAATTGAAGCGGTCGAATGAGATCCTGCAGCAACTGGCTACCCGTGACGGTTTGACCGGTCTTTACAATCACCGTTTTTTCCAGGAGTCATTCTCCATGGAAATGTCACATTCCAAGCGGAACGCGACTCCTTTCTCCCTTCTTTTCATGGATGTGGACTTTTTTAAGAAATTTAATGATACCAATGGTCATCCGATGGGTGACAACTTGCTGAAAGGTCTCTCTAAAATCATCCAGGGGCGGGTTCGTGGATATGATATTGTCTCACGCTATGGCGGGGAGGAGTTCGTGGTGATCATGCCCGGAACCCCCAAGCAAGAGGCGCTGAAAGTAGCTGAATATCTTCGTCTGGAGGTTGAGGCCTATACCTTTGAAGGGGGAGAAAACATGCCCCAGCACCAGGTTACCATTAGCATCGGGGTCGCTTCTTTTCCGGAAGATGGCGAAGATACTGCCACATTGCTGCTCAACGCGGATCAGGCGCTCTATAAAGCAAAACATGAAGGGAGAAACAAAGTCTGTACCTGTGACGGAACAAGTTATTCACTTAATTGGTGACTCGTAGCACCTGTCGCCATCCTGTCGTTATTTCTGATCATCGTGCCGGGGACTCCCCCCGATTTTCTCTCGCCATCGTAATGCTCCTTGCTTCTCGCCATATCATCTCCCTCACGTTTGAATTCCCGTAGAGACGCATTGCAATGCGTCTCTCGATAAGATCCACTCTTTTCCCTGCTGTGTCGTACCACCATATTGTTCCCCCTCCAATTGCTCTCCCCATCTATCCGTAGTTTCTCCTGATTTGTTTAAAAAATATTTTTGTGGAAAAATACTTAATAACATCAGTTTGTTATGTGTCGGTTGCAGTAAAGCTGGCGACTTTACTAACTGCGAACGGTTGACGGATATCGCGATAAAAATTCATAAACTTTAAATAATTAATTGATATCAGAGTGTTACCGCGTGTGCTTGATTGTGAGATTTTATTTTTGTTCTGAGCTGCTGGCTAAAATAGTGCCTTGAAATAGTTGTTATATGGATTTCTTAGTAAATACGGAAAGTTATGCCAATGCTGTAACTTTTGACAGTTGCTGTCGTTTCGCGGTTGGTGAGAGTATGTGTATACGGAATCACAAGTTCTCTGGAATGTTACGTAATATCAGTATGTTGTGCCCATGCTGTAACTTTTGACAGTTGCTGTTGATTCGAACTTGGTGAGATGATCTGTTAACAGAATGACGAGTTCTCTGAAATCTTGCGTAATATCAGCCTTTTATACTGAAACTGTAACTTTTGACAGTTGATCGGTTTCGAGCTCGGTGAGAAGATATTTCAAGTTTACTGATGGGTTGATTGATTGATCTAACAATATCAGGATGTTGAGTTTGTACTGTAACTTTTGACAGTTGATTTGAAATCTGCATTGGTGAAAAGATAACAAACATACGGAATGAAATTTTAGTCAAAATCAACGATGCGTGTTGCTACACAAGCAGGCTCGCATAAAAAAACTAGGGAAAGGGGGTTCGTTGTTGAGCAGTTGGAGTGAATTGAAGAGATGGATGCTAAAGGGACGAAGTAAAACAGTAGTACAAATTTACAAGGAGGCAACAAATGAACATTCGTCAGAAAAAGTCATGGATTGCAGCAGCAGCTGTCGCGGCTACGCTTACGGTTCCTCTGGCAGCCAATGCCGGATTGCTCAGCAATCTGCTTGGCACTGTCACCGGTAAAAAAGCAACGACGACCAGCACCACCACTACCGCTGCAGCTCCGACAGCTGGCCTCACCAGCTTGCTTGGTGGCACCAGCACAACCA
>Ga0209798_10000186_pt1 | contig 35860 bp, 21 predicted proteins | sample DOMMetBare3Fresh_FD_187475 | JGI IMG/M metagenome (GOLD analysis project Ga0209798, IMG submission 187475) | Wetland sediment microbial communities from St. Louis River estuary, USA, under dissolved organic matter induced mercury methylation -... | ecosystem: Environmental > Aquatic >... | reverse complement strand
TGGTGATCGTCCACCAAAAAATGATACAGCCGATTGGAGACCCATTTGGAGAGCTATGGCAAATGGTATTAAAACAGGAACTGACGGCAAAGCAATTTTGAGTTATCATATATCAGGTGGCGAACATTCCACTTCTTATGATCTGCATAATGAGGATTGGCTTGATATAAATATGATGCAAAGCGGGCATGGGGGCGGACATGATGTGCCGGTATGGAATTGGATAGAAAGAGACTGGAATCTTTCACCCAGGAAGCCAACTCTTGATTCAGAACCAAACTACGAGGATCATCCTGTGAACCCGTGGCCCAAATGGGATTCTGCTAATGGATATTTCAGAGATTATGATGTTCGAAAGCAAACTTATCGTTCAGTTTTTGCAGGAGCATGTGGTGTTACCTATGGCCATCATTCCGTTTGGCAATTTTATAGCCCGGGAGAAGAAAAGATAAATCATGCTGATCGTTATTGGACTGAAGCAGTAGATCGTCCCGGTGCTTTCCAGGTTGGCTATTTAAAAAAATTAATTGAATCAAGATCGGTAACAGGGAGAATTCCTGATCAATCTATTATTACAGAAGGGCAAGGCGAAAAAGAAGAATACATAGCATCGTTCAGAGATGAGGAGAATAAATATTGTATGTTGTATTTACCTGTAGGTAAAAAAATCTCGGTGAATCTTTCCTTTTTGCCGGCTATGCAGATTCGTGTATGTTGGTTTAATCCACGAACAGGTAAATCAGGGAACCCGGTTGTATTGAAAAAGGAGGCGACTATGAGTTTTACTCCACCTTCAACTGGAATTGAAAATGACTGGGTATTAGTGATTGATAATGCAGAAACAAAATTTTCAGAACCAGGAAAATAAAGCCTCTATGTTCAAAGATGCTACAATTAATGAGATCAATGAAGTGATGCAACAGTCGTGGAATGCATTTCATGTATACAGGAAAAAGAGTTTGAAACAGCGGGCAGATTTTATGAGGGCAATTGCAGTAGAACTCGAGGCCTGTGGAGATGAATTGATACAAACTGCAATGAGGGAAACCAATCTCCCCGAAACAAGAATGAGAAATGAAAGAGGCAGAACAATTTTTCAATTGAATTCTTATGCCGATGCATGTGAAAGAGGTGAGTGGCTGGAAGCAAGAATTGATACCGCGATCCCAGATAAAAATCCACCAAAGCCTGATATAAGAAAGATGCTTATACCCCTTGGACCCGTAGTTGTTTTTGGTTCTTCAAATTTTCCATTTGCATATTCTACCGCCGGTGGTGATACTGCCTCTGCATTTGCGGCAGGTTGCCCTGTTATTATAAAAGCACATCCTGCGCATCCGCAAACATCAGAAACAGTTGCGGCAGCAATCTTAAAAGCAGCTGATAAATGCAAGATGCCAAAAGGAATTTTTGCTCATGTGCATGGTGTTTCTTTTGATGTTGGTAAGACTTTGGTAATGCATCCGCAAACAAAAGCAGTTGGTTTTACCGGCTCTTATCTTGGCGGTAAACAATTATTCGATTGGGCTAATCAAAGAAAAGAACCCATTCCGGTTTTTTCAGAAATGGGAAGTATCAATCCTGTTTTTCTTTTACCGGAAAAATTAAAATCTGCTGCTGCTGATATTGCAAAAATGTATGCGGGTTCGATCACATTGGGTGTTGGACAATTCTGCACCAATCCCGGGTTGATCATCGGTATTGAAAGTGAAGAATTGAAAACATTTGTGCATGATCTTGGTAAAGCAATTCAGCAGGTTGCTCCGGGGCCGATGCTTCATCCCGGTATTGTAAAAGCGTATAAAGAAAACAAAGGAAATGCTTTATTACAAGATGATGTACATCTTGTTGCTGAATCAGAAACAACAGTAAAAGAAAATGAAGGATTACCAACGATAGCAACAGCAAGCGGACAGGCATTCTTAAATAATCCTGTACTTCACCAGGAAGTATTTGGCCCATACTCGCTGGTCATTCGTTGCAAAGACCTGAATGAAATGATCAGGGTAGCAAAACATCTGGAAGGGCAACTTACTTCAACTTTAATGGCAACAGAAAATGATATCAGGAATAATGATGAATTAATCGAAGCAGTGAAAAATATTTGTGGTCGGTTTATTTTAAATGGAGTACCAACAGGCGTTGAAGTTTGTTTGAGTATGCACCATGGCGGGCCATTTCCTGCAACCACTGATTCAAGGTTTACCAGTGTTGGCTCTGATGGAATAAAAAGATTTGCAAGACCAATATGTTTTCAGAATTGGCCGAATGAATTGTTGCCTGATGAATTGAAAGATGAGAACCCACTTGCGATATGGAGAACACTGAATAATGAATTAAAAAAATAGGCTAAGAGAATAAAAGAGAGAAAGAGAAAAGGAGTCGTGAATTAATTCTCTTTATCTCCTTTTCTCTTTTTCACTCTTAGCCCAAAAAATAATTATGAGAAAGCTAATCTTACTGCTGTTGCCAATTTCTTTATTTGCCCAGCAAAAAACACCAACTACCGGCGCACAAAAGCTTGCTGCATTTACAAAGCAAAAGCAAATGCTCCGGCAATCACCGTATAAAGATCTGCAATGGCGATTGGTTGGGCCAGACAATCGTAGCGGCAGAAGCACAGATGTAGAGGGCATCACCGGCGATCCGAATATTATTTACGCAGCAATAGCCACCGGTGGTTTATGGAAAACGGAAGATGCCGGAAATTCATGGCATCCAATTATGGATCAGGAAGCAACACAGTCCATCGGAGATATTGCATTGGCCCCATCAGATAAAAACATTTTGTATGTCGGGACAGGTGAAGCAAATATTTTCCGTGCATCATTGCCGGGTGTTGGCATGTACAAATCAACTGATGCAGGAAAAACATTCAAACATATCGGTTTGGAGAATACAGGTACGATTGCAAGGATATTGGTTCATCCTAAAAATCCAAACCTTATTTATGTGGCCGCAAGTGGAAATGAATGGACTTACAATAAAGATCGTGGTGTTTATCAAAGTACGGACGGCGGAAAAACATGGAAGAAAATTTTATTCGAAAATGAGAAAAGTGGGTGTATTGATTTGGTAATGGATCCGACAGATCCAAATACTATTTATGCAAGTTTCTGGAACCGCATTCGCCGGAGATGGAGCGATCCGGTGCCCGAAGATGGTGACTATATCTATAAAACAACTGATGGCGGCAAGACATGGAAAAAAATTGTGAAAGGTTTACCTGATACAAAAAATACAGGAAGGATCGGTCTTGCAATTTCACTTTCTAATCCAAATGTGTTATACGCATTTGTTGATGACCATAATAAAAAACGGGATCCAAGAGATAATGAGTTTGATAGTTATGAAAGAAAAGTTCAGAAAGTTGTCATCGGGGGTGCTATTTACAGGAGTAATGATAAAGGTGAAACATGGCAAAAGCAGGCGGAGATACATGATTTCTTTACACCTTTCTCCGGCACTTATGGCTGGGTGTTCAGCCAGATTCGTGTTGATCCAAAAGACGAAAATGAAGTATATGCTTTTGGTGTATCCAAAGGCATCAGCCGGGATGGAGGTAAGACCTGGAAAATTTGGAATGCCACTGATACTACAAGTGATTGGACACATGGCGACAATCATGCCATGTGGTTTGACGAAGAAAACCCAGATCGCATAGTTGTAGGAAATGATGGAGGAGTTACACTTACCTACAATGGAGGCGTTAAATGGAAAAACTTTTTTGACAAGATACCAACGACACAGTTTTATACGGTTACTTATGATATGAAAACGCCATTCAATGTTTTTGGCGCAGTGCAGGATGAAGGAACAATGAGTGGAAATATCATGAACACATTTGGAAAAGATGCTGACACTACGCTTCGCCCATGGCGGATGGCGCCTGGTGGCGAAGGAACACAAATACAAATTGATCCAACGGATCCAAATATCGTTTACTCTTCTACTTATTATGGCAGATTGATGAGAACTGATATGAGTAAATCACGTCGTGACGGTGTAAAGCGAATGGCATCTTTTGATGTTGGTCGTATTGATTCTCTGCGTGGCGAATGGTTGGCTGCTACGTTGATCAGTCGTCATGATAGTAAAACGATATATCATGGTCTGCAACATTTGTATAAATCAACTGATGGCGGCGAGACTTGGAAAATGATAAGTCCTGATCTTTCTTATAACAGTGATGCAGCAAAAGGAGTTTATCCTTATCTCATCTATCACCAGGCAATTACTGCAATTGCAGAAGGTAATGAACCAGGTTTTCTTGCTGTTGGCACCGATGATGGTCGTGTATGGTTCAGTATGAATGATGGGGGAAGTTGGCAGGAGATTACAAACAATCTTCCAAAAAATAAACATGTGGCGAAGATCTATACATCTACTGGTCCGTCATCACCAAATTTATATTTGGCATTGAATGATCGAAGACAGGATAATCACACAACCTATTTGTATAAGTTAAGCAGCGATGGAAAATTTCAATGGCAGCTGATCTCATCGAATCTTCCACCGTCACCGGCAAATGTGATCATAGAAGATCCTGACATGAGAAATGTTTTATACTGCGGAACTGATATAGGTGCTTATATCAGTAAAGATGCTGGTAAAACATGGATGTCTATAAATGGAAATTTACCAGCAGCTGTTTCAGTAAATGACATGTTCATTCATCCAAGAGATAAAAAATTGGTGATCGGAACGTATGGAAGAGGTGTGTATGTGATTGATGATCTCTCAAAGTTGAGATAGGATTATTTTGTTACCAGCATTTGTAATTCTATTGATCGTTCCTTGCGTCGCACTCTTGTACTGTAACAATTCTATTCAGCAATGAAGACTAAGCCAATTACAAAGTCTTTTCCAAACTCCTCCGCCAAAGGCGGACTAGGGGGTTGGGTTTTTCATTGTATCGATGCACATACATGTGGTAATCCTGTTCGTCTTGTTGCAGAAGGTGGCCCTGAACTGGAAGGAAACAACATGAGTGAAAAACGTCAGCATTTTTTAAAAGAATATGACTGGATAAGAAAAGGATTGATGTTCGAGCCCCGCGGTCATGATACGATGAGCGGAAGTATTTTATATCCGCCACATGATCCGCAAAATGATTTCGCAGTTTTATTTATTGAAACGAGTGGTTGTCTTCCAATGTGCGGTCACGGAACCATTGGAACTATTACAATTGCAATTGAGGAAGGATTGATCACCCCAAAAATTCCGGGCAAGATAAGAATGGAAGCTCCTGCAGGGCTTATAAATATTTCTTACAAACAGGAAGGAAAGAAAGTAAGTTCAGCAAAACTTACCAATGTTCCTGCATATTTAGATAAAGAAGGAATCACTGCAGATTGCCCTGAACTTGGCGAACTGGTGATTGATGTTTCTTACGGCGGAAATTTTTATGCAATAGTTGATGTGCAGAAAAATTTTAAAGGACTGGAAAATTATGCTGCTGATAAACTAATTGCATGGGCAAGAGAGTTAAGGAAAAACATCAATGCTAAATATGAATTTGTACATCCTGAAGACCCAACGATCAATGGATGCAGTCATATTCTTTGGACTGGAGCTGTGCTTGACAAAACATCCACTGCACGCAATGCGGTTTTTTATGGTGATAAAGCTATTGATCGTAGTCCTTGCGGAACAGGCACCAGTGCAAGAATGGCTCAATGGTATGCAAAAGGAAAATTGAAAAAAGGTGATGTATTTGTTCATGAAAGTATAATTGGCAGTAAATTCAATGGCACAATTGAAGAGGAACTGAAAGTGAATGGAAAACCTGCAATAAGGCCAGGGATTGAGGGTTGGGCAAAGATCTATGGATACAATACAATTTCGATAGATAAAGATGATGATCCGTATGCGTATGGGTTTCAGGTGGTGTAGGCCCTTTAGCTGGTACATAGCCATGACTTATTTGAAATTTTCTTATTGTCCCGTAGGGACAAAATGTTGGTAGCCCCAGGTTTTAACCCGGGGATTAAAAGAACCCCCAATGGAAAGGAACCCCGTAGGGATTCAACATATGTTCAGAGAAATAATGATAATTCAGTAATGATTTTCGATAAATGCCCAATATAATTGCTGCCGTACCTGCCTACTGGCAGGCAGGCAAGGGACGATGATAGAGTTACTGTAGCTGATAAAATAAACAAAACATCATGAAAAAAATTGCAGCAGTTGTTTTTTTGATTTTCACATTCAGCATTCTTCAGTCGCAGACATTGAAGGCGAGGATCAAGATTGATATTGAAAGAAAGATCGGTGCTATTGATACGATGCTTTATGGAAATTTTACCGAGCATCTTGGCCGTTGTATTTACGGTGGTATTTATGATCCGAAATCGGCACAGGCAGATGCCGATGGTTTCAGAAAAGATGTTGTCAAAGCAACGAATGATCTTGGTGTAAGCATCATTCGTTACCCGGGCGGAAATTTTGTTTCGGGTTATCATTTTGAAGATGGCATTGGCCCGAAAGCCAACCGTCCAAAACGTAAGGACCTTGCATGGGGCGCCATTGAAACAAATGAAATAGGAACCGATGAGTTCATGAAATTTATTTCAAAAACAAAGTCAGCACCTTACATGTGTGTGAATCTGGGAACCGGCACCATTGAAGAAGCAAGAAACTGGGTGGAGTATTGCAATGCTCCGGCCGGTTTGTTTTATTCTGACCTGCGTGTAAAGAATGGGCATGCGGCACCATATAATATTAAATACTGGGGATTGGGAAATGAAATGGATGGCCCCTGGCAAATGGGGCATAAAAATGCAGAAGACTACAGCAAGTTTGCGCTGGAAGCTGCAAAGCTGATGAAGTGGAGTGATGAAAGTATAAAACTCATTGCTTCAGGCAGCAGTAACTATGGCGCTGACTGGATGAACTGGAACAGAACGGTACTGACCCAATTGCGGAATCACATTGATTATATTTCTGTTCACCAGTATGTCAACAACAGCGATTCAAATCATAAAAAATTTATGACGGCAACACTGTTCACTGATAAGATCATAAAATCTACCGAGGCATTGATAAATGAAGTGAGAAGTCGTTACAGGATGAACAAGCCGATTTATATTGCCTTTGATGAATACAATGTGTGGTATCGTGCATGGACTGAGCAGCAGCTGGAAGAACATTACAACTTGCAGGATGCGTTGGTGGTGGCACAGTTCCTTAACAGTTTTGTCCGCAATGCACATATTGTAAAAATGGCCAACATGGCGCAGTTGGTAAATGTGATAGCGCCGATGATGGTGACCAGCGATAAACTATGGCTGCAAACCATTTATTATCCGTTGCAGTTATTTGGTACCAATTGCTTTGGTCAGTCGTTGAATACTTTTGTAGATGGTGATACTTATGATGTAGGTGAGCAGAAAGGAGTTCCTTACCTTGATGTGTCAACGGCATATAACGAGACAAAAGAAGAGTTGGTGATAAACGTGGTGAACAGGAGTGAGGATAAAGCGGTAGAAACGGCCATTCAAAACCAGTTTGGAAATTTGGCAGATAAAGCCGAAGTGGCCGAAGTGAATTCAAAAAATATTTATGATGAGAACACGGTGAATGAACAAAAAGTGAAAACTGTGATGAAGCAGATGAGTGTGAAGGGAAACAGTTTTACATACTCTTTCCCGGCACATTCTTTCACTCAGATCATTGTTAAAATTAAAAAGTAAAAAATGAAGCGGATAAAACTTGTGTTGTTTGCCAGTACACTCTACATCATCGGCTTTTCACAAAACGGTCTGCAGAAAATTGAACCAATCAGTTTTTCGCAGGTAAATATCACTGATGAATTCTGGAAACCAAAGATCGATAAAGTAGCAACGAAAACATTGGCTGCATGTATTTATCAAACAGAAGTAGCAACTCCGCGAATTAAAAACTTTGAAAGAGTTGCAAGAGCAAAAGGTGAACCACATGAAGGAATTTTTTATGATGACAGTGATGTGTTCAAGGCGTTGGAAGCAATGGCTTATTCATTGAAAACACATCCAAGTGCGGAGATGGAAAAGAAATGCGATGAATGGATCGATAAAATTGCAGCGGCGCAACAACCCGATGGTTATTTGAATACATGGTACACATTAAAAGGTTTACAGGATCGCTATACCGATATGAGTATGCATGAAGATTATAATGCAGGGCACATGATCGAAGCAGGAGTGGCGTATTTTAATGCAACTGGTAAAAGAAAATTATTGGATGTATGTATCAAGTGGGCTGATCATTTTGATGCTTTGTTTGGTCCGGGTAAGCGCCATTGGGTGACTGGTCACCAGGAATTGGAACTGGCATTGGTGAAATTGTATAAAGTAACGAAGAATGAAAAATATTTAAAGCTTGCTGATTGGTTGCTGAGTGAACGTGGTAAAAAATTAGCGAAAGGTTATACATGGACTGATTGGAAAGACACTGCTTATGCACAGGATGTGTTGCCTGTAAAACAGCAAACACAAATTACAGGTCATGCAGTCCGTGCAATGTATATGTACACTGGCGCTGCTGATGTAGCGGCTCAAACAGGTGATGCAGATTATATAAAAGCGATGCGAACTGTTTGGGAAGATGTAGTGTATCGTAATATGTATATCACAGGTGGTATTGGTTCTGCCGGAAGCAATGAAGGATTTAGTGTTGATTATGATCTGCCGAATGAACAAGCATATTGTGAGACCTGTGCAAGTGTTGGAATGGTTTTCTGGAATCAGCGGATGAATGCAATGACAGGGAATGCAGAATATATTGATGTGCTGGAAAGAAGTTTATACAATGGTGCATTGGATGGATTGAGTTTGAGTGGAGATAGATTTTTTTATGGAAATCCATTAGCGAGTCGCGGACAGCATCAAAGAAGAGAATGGTTTGGAACAGCATGTTGCCCGGCGAACATTGCAAGAATGATCGCTTCGTTGGGTGATTATATATATGCAAAGAGTGATGATGCGATTTATGTAAACTTATTTGTTGGAAGTAATACAAACATTTCTTTGAAGAGTGGAAATGTGGGAGTGAAAATGGAGACAAATTATCCGTGGGAGGGAAATATAAAGTTGACAGTTGATCCGGTTAAGAATTCGAAGTTTAAAATCTTTGTTAGATTTCCATTATGGCAACATGATTCAATTGCATCTGGAGGATTATATTCAATTCCGCAGCCATTTGAATTTAAGGCTGTCACTGATCCATATATATCTGTTAACGGAAATGCAACCAGGTATAAATATGAAAACGGATATGTGGTAGTTGAGTCAGATTGGAAAAAAGGAGATATTCTGAGGATTAATTTTCTTATGAGAGTAAATAATATTGCTGCAAGAGATGAATTAAAGCAGAATCGTAATCGTATAGCTATACAACGAGGTCCTATCGTTTATTGCATTGAAGGCGCAGATAACAATGGCAAAGCCTGGAATGTGATCATTCCAGAAAATACTAAGTTTGAAACAATAGATTATAAGGTTTTGGATGAGTCAGTAAAGGCACTAACTGCAGAAGTGCCTGTGGTAACGGTTGGCGAAGACGGCTTATCATTAAAGACAGAAAAGAAAAGAATTATTGCCATACCATATTATGCCTGGGCAAACAGGGGAAAGAATGAAATGCAGGTTTGGCTGCCGACAAAGATTACAGATGTTAAATTGAATTATTAAAAACCCCAAACCCCTAAAGGGGCTTAAAGGAACATTATGAAAAAGTTTGTATCAATTTTATCACTTACAGTTTTATTTGGTGCTTGTAAGCTTATGAATAAAGAAGATGAAAAGAAAACCGATAAGCCTGAAGTTGGGTTACCATATACAAAGTTTTCTGTTGGGGAAGATGGTTATGGTGAAGTGGATGGTGAAAAGATAACACAATACACATTGACCAATCCTTCAGGGATGATAGTGAAAATCATAAACTACGGAGGAACGGTTAGTGACATCATTACTCCGGATAAAAACGGCAAGATGGGTAATGTAGTATTAGGCTATGATTCATTAGCTGGATTTTTACAAACAGGCAATCCATACTTTGGTTGTTTGGTTGGTCGTTATGCAAACAGGATAGCAAATGCAAAGTTTAAATTGGATGGAAAAGAATATACACTTGCTGCTAATAACGATGGAAACACGTTGCACGGTGGAGTGAAAGGTTTTGATAAAAGAGTTTGGAAAGCGGGCAGTATCAATACAGATAGTGTTGCTTCTTTAAAATTCACCTATGACAGCAAGGATATGGAAGAAGGTTATCCCGGAAATCTTCATACAGAGGTTGTTTATACACTTACAAAAGATAATGAACTAAAGATCGAATACACTGCAACAACTGATAAAGCGACACCGGTGAATCTTACCAATCATTGCTATTTTAATTTATCAGCAGGAACTGATTCAACTATTCTCGATCATGAGCTAATGTTAAAAGCAAATCGATACACACCAGTAAATGATAAATTAATCCCAACAGGAAAGATCGAGGATGTAAAAGGAACACCGATGGATTTTACAACGGCAAAAAAGATCGGTAAAGAGATAACACAGGTGCCAGGTGGTTATGATCATAACTGGGTTTTTCAAAAAACTGAAAACAGGTTTGACATGATCGCTTCATTGTATCATCAGCCAAGCGGAAGATATATGGAGGTATTTACAACCGAACCGGGCATCCAATTTTACAGCGGCAATTTTTTAAATGGTACTTTAAAGAATACAAGAGGCGGTACTAAATATGTAAAACATGCAGGCCTTTGTTTGGAGGCACAACATTTTCCAGATTCGCCCAATCAACCAGCTTTTCCAAATACAATCCTGAAACCGGGAGAAACTTATCATCAAACAACGGTTTATAAATTTTCAATAAAGAACCATGATTAAAATGATTTTTAAGGATTATGCGGAAATGAGGAAACTCTTTTTACTTTTTACTTTTGAATTTTTACTTATTACTTCTTTCTCGCAAGTAAACAAAGCTCCGGCCTATCCTCTTGTTGTTCATGATCCTTATTTCAGTATCTGGAGTTTTTCTGACAAACTGAATGAAAGCACAACTAAACACTGGACAGGAAAAGATCATTCATTGATGGGACTGTTAAGTGTTGATGGTAAACTTTATAAATTTCTTGGAGAACCGGCAAGAACATTAAAGCCGATTTTACCAATTGCAGAAACTCAACCTTACAATTGTCAATTTACAGAATCAAAACCTGCGGGTGATTGGACAGCGGTTGATTTTGATAATACAAAATGGCAAACTGGAAAAGGAATGTTTGGAACAAAAGATGTCGGGCCCCAATCTGAATGGAAAAGCAGGGAAATATGGATAAGAAGAACTTTTGATTTTCAACGCACAAATATTAATGAGTTGCTTTTGAAAATAAAGTATGATGACAATGTGGAGATATATCTGAATGGTGAAAAAATATTTAATGCCGGATGTTGTTCTGCAAATAAGGAAATAGTGTTATCAAAATCTATAGAACAAAAATTACGCAAAGGCAAAAATGTGCTGGCTATGTATTGTGAGAATACCGGAGGCCAGGCGTATATTGATGCTGGCTTGTATGATCGTTTACCGCCAGAACCAATTCAGAATGCAGTTCAGAAAAAAGTGGAATTAACTGCGACACAAACAAAATATGAATTTACTTGTGGACCGGTTTTTCTTGCTGTTGATTTTCTTTCACCCTTATTGATGAATGATCTTGATCTGTATTCCCGTCCGATCAGTTATGTTACATTTAATGTTATGTCAACAGATGGAAAGTCGCATGATGTAAAATTATTTTTTAATGCGTCTGATGATTTGGCTAAAAACAAACAGGGACAGGTAACGACAACTGAATTTTATAAAAAAGATGGAATTGCATTTCAAAAATCAGGGACAAAGGAACAGGCAATTTTAAAAAGAAAAGGAGATGATGTGAGAATTGATTGGGGTTATGCTTACCTCGCAACCACGGATGACAACGGGATCACACTTTCAAATAATCGCAGATCTGATTTCACAAGCCTTTGTAACCTGGAAATAAATTATGGCAAAATAAAATCGGTGCCGGTCGAAAAAACAATTTTGCTGGCTTATGATGATTTGTATTCGATTCAATACTTTGGCCAGAACCTTCAGGCCTGGTGGAAGAAAAATTTTTCTTCTGCAGATGAAATGATAAAGAAATCTCTTGATGATTTTGGGCCAATCGCTGAACGATGTGGAAAATTTGACAAAGAACTTTATAATGATGCGTTGAACGCCGGTGGCGAAACATATGCAAATCTTTGTGTGCTTGCATATCGTCAATCTCTTGCTGCACATAAATTAGTTAGAGGGCCAAACAATGAAGGTTTATATCCACAAAAAGAAAATTTCAGTAATGGTTCTATCTGGACAGTTGATGTAACATATCCATCTGCGCCGCTTACGTTAATTTATAATCCAACTTTATTAAAAGGAATGGTGGAGCCGATCATGTATTATAGCGAAAGTGGTAAATGGACAAAGCCATTTCCGGCACATGACCTGGGAACTTATCCTTTAGCAAACGGTCAAACTTATCCTGAAGACATGCCTGTGGAAGAAGCTGGCAATATGATCATTCTTACGGCAGCCATTTGCAGGGCTGAGAACAAATATGATTTTGCCAAGAAACATTGGGATGTGCTAAGTAAATGGGTTGAGTTTTTAGTGAATGATGGATTTGATCCGGCTAATCAATTATGTACTGATGATTTTGCAGGGCATCTTGCCCGCAATGTAAATCTTTCAATGAAAGCAATTGTAGGCATTGCTGCCTATGCACAAATGGCGAAAGGTTTGAATAAAAGAGGAGAGGCGGGGAAGTATCATAACATTGCAACAGACTATGCTGCCCGTTGGATGCAAATGGCTGATGATGGCGATCATTATTCTCTTACGTTTGATAAAAAAGGAACATGGAGCCAGAAATATAATTTGGTTTGGGATAAATTACTTGGGCTTGATCTTTTTCCTCAATCTGTGTATGATAAAGAGATCAAATATTACCTGACAAAGCAAAACCAATTTGGTTTACCGCTTGATAGTCGTAAAACATATACAAAGAATGATTGGATAATCTGGACAGCGACTATGGCTAGCGATCCAAAAGACTTTGAAGCATTGATAAAACCTGTTTACAAATTTGCCACTGAAACCCCGACAAGAGTTCCTTTAAGTGACTGGCATGAAACTACAGATGGAAAACAAGTAGGTTTCCAGGCAAGGAGTGTGGTTGGGGGTTATTTTATTAAAATGCTTGAATATAAATGGAAGAAATAATCACATGAAGAAATTCTTTTCATTCCTGATATTGTTTTACTCTTCTTTTATTTTGGCTCAATCCTATGTGCCTGAAAAAACTAATTCCAAAATAAAAGTAAAACTTGTTGCGCCTGTAAGGGCATACTCATTCAATCTGAAAGATGTTAAATTACTAAACAGCCCTTTCAAACATGCAATGGAATTGGATAGTTCCTATTTACTTTCTATAAAAGCTGACAGGTTGCTTCATCGCTTTCACAAATTTGCCGGCCTTCCCACAAAAGATTCGATTTACAAGGGATGGGAGAGTGAAGGATTATCCGGGCATACACTTGGTCATTATTTATCTGCTGCTGCAATGATGTATGTAACAACAGGTCATATGGAATTCAGGAATCGTGTCAATTATATTGTTGATGAATTAGCAAAATGCCAGCAGGCAAGAAAGACTGGGTATGTCGGTGCTATTCCGAAAGAAGATTCAATTTTTGGTAAAGTTGCAAAAGGAGAAATAAGATCATCGGGTTTTGATCTGAATGGCGGATGGAGCCCCTGGTACACGGTGCATAAAGTAATGGCAGGTTTGTGCGATGCTTATTTATACTGTGATAATAAAAAAGCATTGGATATTGTAATTGGGATGGCTGACTGGACTTACAACACAGTTAATCATCTTAGTGATTCTACAAGATTGAAAATGCTGAATTGTGAGTACGGCGGCATGAATGATGTGCTTGCCAACATTTATTCCTTCACAGGTAATAAAAAATATTTGGATCTTTCTTATAAATTCTATGATGAGTTTGTAATGGGGCAACTGGCAAAAAAGATTGATCCTTTGCCCGGCAAACATTCCAATACGAATGTTCCAAAAGCAATCGGCAGTGCAAGACAATACGAACTGATCGGAAACGAAAGAGATAAAACCATTGCTACTTTTTTCTGGGAAAGCATGGTGCATCATCATAGTTATGTTATTGGGGGAAACAGTAACTATGAATATTGCGGGGCCAGGGATTCACTAAGTGAAAGGTTAAGCGACAATACCTGCGAAACATGCAACACTTATAATATGCTTAAGCTGACAAGACATTTGTTTGCATGGCAACCTTCCGGAGAGTTGATGGATTATTATGAAAGAGCTTTATACAATCATATTCTTGCTTCGCAAAATCCGGAGAATGGAATGATGACTTATTTTGTTCCGCTCAGGATGGGTACAAAAAAGGAATTCAGCACCCCGTTTACAACCTTTACCTGCTGTGTTGGCAGTGGCATCGAGAATCATTCAAAATATGCAGAGCAGATCTATAGCCACGGGGATCACGGGGAATTATTCGTGAATTTATTTATTCCGTCGGTTGTGACATGGAAAGAACAGGGAATTGTTTTGAAACAGGAAACAAATTTTCCGGAAGCAAATACTTCAACATTTACTTATCTCGGTGATGTTCAAAAAACTTTTACCCTTTTGATCCGAAAACCATTTTGGTCAACAGGCCGAACAAGATTTTTTATGAATGGAAGGGAGAATCAGAATATCAAATCGTACGATAACAATTTTGAATTTGACCGCATTGATGGTTACATTCCATTAAGAGTCACGATGAAGAAGAATGATAAACTGGAAATGAGGTTTAATATGGGACTTTATACAGAGGCGATGCCCGATAATCCTAATCGTATTGCTTTCAAATACGGCCCGGTTGTTTTGGCTGGTCAATTAGGAAAAGATATGCCTGATCCTGTTTATGGAACTCCTGTTTTATTGACTGATAATAAAAATATCAATGACTGGATAAAACCTGTTGCAGGTTCGCCCCTTACGTTTCAAATGGAAGGGATTGGAAAACCATTTGATGTGAAACTTATTCCATTTAATAAAACTTATGATCAGTATTACAGTGTGTACTGGGATTATTTTACAAATGCTGACTGGTCGTCAAGACAAGCAGAGTATGAAGCGGAAAAAAGGAAGGCAAAAGAAATTGAAGAAAAGACAATAGATAATTTCAGGATAGGAGAGATGCAACCAGAAAGAGATCATAACCTGAAAGCAAGTGAAAGAAGTTATGTGAGTGACGCTATCGGAAGAATGGGCAGGGAAGCAAGAAGAGATAATTATTTTTCTTTTGAAATGAAAACCAATAAGGTCAGTAATTGTAATTTATTATTGACTTATATTGGCGATGATAAGGATAGGAAGTTTGATATATTGGTGGAAGGAATTAAGATTGCAACGGAAGATTGGAAAGGGGGAAAGACAGGGAAGTTTTATGATGTGGAGTATAAAATTCCTGATGACATGTTAAAAGATAAAGAAAAGATCACGGTGAGGATCGAAGCGAATCATACTAAAACAGCAGGAAGAGTTTTTGGAGTTCGGCTTATTCATTCTGACAAATCAAATGATCCTAACCCGGGGCATGGAGAATAGAGTTATCATATTTCCTAACAAGATGCAGCTTAAAATATTTTTCATTTTAGCTTGTTTTTTGACATTTCTTCATTCCTGTACTTCTCAGCCAAACAAATTTGTAAATCATGAAAAATGGATGATTGAAAGTACAATTAATAGGTCAAGGGTTCGATCAAACCCAAATTCTGTTGTAGAAAGCTCATATTATAATTTGAATGACACTATATTTTCTGATACACTAAAAGGAAAATTGTCTGGAACTTGGGTTTATCATTTTGACAGAGAAGGCAATACAACATCAGTGAATTTTAAGATGAACGATAGCGTCAGCTTAGATTTTTTTTACAGAATGGATGAAGACGGGCGACATCACGAATTTGTTTCCAATGTCACAAATGACACTTCGAGGGATTATTTGAGATCAAAAAAAATTTCAGAAAACCAATATAAAAGAGAGACTTATCGGAAAGGCAAGAAACGATATTCGGAGATATGGACCTTTGAAAAAAGCGGAGAGGTTGTAAAGAAAGAAAGATATTTCAACGATACTCTCGGTTTCACAGTCATGGAATTTTATGAAGACGGACTGCTAAAAAGATCAACAAAAACCGACAATTATTGGCCCACCGAGGATATTTATTATTATTCTAAAAACAAATATCTGGATAGCATTGTTGTATTTATGAGAAATATGCGTCAAATGAAATTGATTTATTTTAATAATGACTATGGAGACCCTATATATCATGAAGAATCGGTTTCGGACAATGTAAAAAAAAGACAATGGATGAGATACCGGTATGATGAAAACGGTAACTGGATTGAAATGATACAACGGACTGAAGACGAGAATGATTTTAATGGATTTTCGGAAGGTCAAAAATATCCGCATTTTCGATGGGTAAAACGACAATTTAAATATTGAGAGAACTATGAATGTAACAATTATTGGTGCTGGAGTTATTGGATTGAACTGTGCATATTATTTACAAAAAGCCGGACACAAGGTAACCGTTATTGACCGGGGTGATATTACCGATGGCTGTTCATTTGGTAATATGGGCTATGTATCGCCGTCGCATTTTATTCCGTTGCCTACTCCGGGTATTGTGGCAAAAGGTTTGAAATGGATGATGAGTTCGTCATCGCCGTTTTATATTAAGCCGCGGCTGAATCTTGATCTGATGAGATGGGGTATGACTTTTTGGAAAAGTGCCACTGCGAAAAAAATTGAAGAGAATGCGCCGCACATGAATAATCTTTTGCAACTGACACGGCATTTGATGAATGATATTAAAAATGAATTGCCAGAGCCTTTTGATATGACGGAGAAAGGTTGCTGGATGCTTTGGAAAAATGAGAAGACAGCAGTACATGAAAAACATTTGGCTGACCAGGCAAATGAGTATGGATTGAAAACAATTATGTGTACGCCGCAACAGGTGCAGGAGTATGAACCGCTGGTTGAAACAAATGTTGCCGGCGGTATTCTTTACCTGGATGATTGTCATGTGAACCCCGGAAAATTTATGCAGTCGCTTTATTCTTATTTAAAAAGTAAAGGCGTACAGTTTTGGTTAAGCTCAGAAGTAAAAGAATTTGAAACAAGCAATGGAAAAATAGTTGGGATTATAACTGATAAAGCAAAGTTGGATTGTGAAGAATTGATATTGGCAAATGGTTCATGGTTGCAGGGCGTTTCTAAAATGCTTGGTATTTACACACCATTGCAACCAGGCAAGGGTTATAGTATGGTATATGATGGGCTGGAAAAGAATTTGCAATATCCTTCCATCCTTGTTGATGATCGTACGGCAACAACACCAATCGGTAAATGGTTAAGGATCGGTGGAACAATGGAAATTAGCGGACATAGCGATAATATTTTGCCAAAACGTGTGACTGCTATTTACAATGCGTTTAAGAAATATTATCCGACGATGAATTTGCCGCAACCTGATATAAGCAAAGCCTGGTTTGGTTACAGACCTGTGAGCCCGGATGGAATGCCATATATCGGGCGGCATAATAAATTTTCAAATCTTACTTATGCAGGCGGACATGCAATGCTGGGAGTAACTGCCGCGGCGGGAACCGGACGAATAATTGAAGAAGTTATATCCGGTAAGAAGTCAACTATTGAGCTTTCGGCGTTTGATCCTGCAAGATTTTCTTAAATCTTTATCCTTGGTATAAAGTATTACAAAATAAAGACCGGGACTTCTTATTTTTATGGCAGATATGGATTGTATTTCTACACGCATACCTTACCGGCAGACAGGATACTTCAGTAAAACCGTTGTTGATTATATTGATCAGGATGCTGCGTTAAAAGAATTCTTTAATTATCCGCCGACGATACAGGGAGTAAAAAAGGCAATTGAGGATAGAAAACAATTTAACTATAACAGGAATGTGCTGGTAAATGAATTGAAAAAGCAATATGCAACAGTTAGTGTTTCAGATAAGACGAAAAACAATATTGATTCATTAGCATCGAAAAATACTTTCACTTTTACAACGGCTCACCAGAATAATATTTTTACCGGCCCTCTTTATTTTATTTATAAAATACTGCATACAATAAAGCTGGCAGAATATTGTAAATTAAATTTGCCTGAATACAATTTTGTTCCTGTTTTTTATATTGGCTCTGAAGATGCGGATCTTGATGAATTGAATCATATTTACCTCGGTGGCGAAAAACTTACATGGAATACAAAACAAACCGGCGCCGTTGGCAGAATGAAAGTTGACAAAGAATTAATTAAGTTGATAAGTTTAATGGAAGGTCAGCTTGCTGTTTTACCATTTGGAAATGAAGTTGTGGGTTTGATGAAGGAATGTTATAAGGAAGGCGATACCATTCAATCATCAACTTTTAAAATTGTAAATGCCTTGTTTGGTGAATACGGATTGGTTGTGTTACTGCCGGATAATGCTGAATTGAAAAAACAGATGATCCCAATATTCAAAGATGACCTGTTGAATCAAACTGCTTCGGATATTGTTGAGCAAACTGCAGAACGTTTAGATAAGGCAGGGTATAAGGTGCAGGCAAATCCAAGAGAGATCAATTTGTTTTTTTTAAAAGATAACATCAGGAGCAGGATTGAGTTTAAGAACTCACGATTCACGGTTCACGACTCACGAATCTCATTTAGTAAGGATGAAATAATAAGTGAATTGAATGAACATCCTGATCGGTTTAGCCCGAATGTAATTCTTCGGGGACTCTACCAGGAAACGATTCTTCCAAATCTTGCTTTTATAGGCGGAGGAGGAGAGACAGCATATTGGCTTCAATTAAAAGATCTTTTCAATCACTATAAAGTGCCATTCCCAATGCTTGTATTGCGTAATTCTTTTTTAATCGTTGAAAAGAAATGGCAGGAAAGAATTTCAAAACTTGGTTTTACAATCGAAGATTTCTTTTTGTCTTCTGAGGAATTGCTGAACAGGGTTGTGATGAATGAAAGTAAAAATGAAGTAAAACTGAATGGCTCGCTATCTGCACTTGAGAAACTATATGAAAGTTTTAAAAAACAAGCTTCAGCAGTTGACAGTAGTTTGGAAAAACATGTTGATGCGTTAAAGTCGAGAACAGTTCATCATTTGCAGGAGTTGGAAAAGAAAATGCTGCGGGCTGAAAAAAGAAAGTTTACAGATCAGCAACGACAGATAAAAGCAATCAAAGATCATTTATTCCCGGGAGATGGTTTGCAGGAAAGGATCGATAATATTGGTTACTACTATGCAAAGTGGGGGAGAGACTTCATTCATAAATTACATGAACATTCTTTGAATCTTGAGCAGGAATTCGCAATAATGATCTGCAAATAATAAATGTTCGGAGAATTACGTTCCCGTCAAGCGATAGTTAGTTTAAATATTTCGATACTTTTGAGTAAGTAAACTTGTATTCTTAACCTATCCTTCTTCCATGATCCGTTACATCTTTCACCTCATAATTGGTATTTTATTATCCACTAACACCTTTGGTCAGCAAACTTTTCTCAATACCGATTTTGGAGCTTCAGGTAAAACTATTGTAAACATTGATCCTAAAAATAATGACAACTACAATGCTGCTGCCATTACAGTAGGTTTGGATAATAGCATTTATGTAGGTGGAAATTTAAGAGATGAATTCGTAATTCAAAAGATGCTTGCCAGCGGAAGAGATGATTCGTCGTTTGGTTACAGAGGTTTTTCATATTTTGATTATGGTGAAGTTTTTAACAATGGTCTTGGAGAAATATTGCGATATCCAGATGGAAAACTTTTGCTTATAGGTACTGTTAGCCCTTGTGTAAGCTTGATGGGTCGTAACATATCCGGCAATGGAATGGCATTGATAAAAATGTTACCAGGTGGATCAGTTGATACAAGTTTTGGGATACGGGGTAAAGTTTTCTTTACGGTGGGGTATTTAGCTTTATGGGCTTCTACCGGCCTTATACAACCAGATGGAAAAATTATAGTGGTGTGCCGGGGAGGGCCATGGGATGGAGCAAATGCTTTGAATGTTGACAGAGTTGTTTTATTCAGGTTCAATGCTGATGGGAGTCGTGATAATACTTTTGGAACCGGGGGAATTTATTTTTTACAAGCTCCAAATGTTTCTACACAAGCCAATAAAAAAATGGGCTTAGCATTGCAACCTGATGGCAAAATCCTTTTAGGAGATGTGTCTGCTGCAGGCCCTTCTATTTTCAGAATAAAAGCCGCCGGAAAACTTGATAGCACATTTGGTGTCAACGGTGTTTATTCAAATAAGTTTGGCTTTATAGACGGACAGGCACGAAGTATTGTTGTACAACCCGATGGTAAAATAGTAGTAGCCGGAAACGCCGTTACTTCATCTTTTCCATATTTGACAAACTGGCTGATGTACCGGCTTCAAAACAATGGTCAAATTGATAACACTTTTGCAAACAATGGAGTTTTTGTATACTCAAGACCCAGCGGGAGATACCAGGCCATAAGTCACATCGAAATGCAAGGGAACGATCGAATTCTTGGGGCAGGTTTTCATAATACAACCAGCCAGGGTTTTATTGATGTGTTTAAATTTAAATTAAATGGAACTTTTGATTCTTCATTTGCACAAACATCAGTGATCTACCAACAGCAATTTTTATCAGCTAAATTGATTGAAGAGGTGAAGATGGCGTTGGATGCGGATCAAAACCCGACGGTGTTAGGTCACAGGGGACAATTCTATGCTCAAAATGATGGGCATATGATCCTTCGCCTTTCAAAAGATGGTGTTATAGTACCTGCTTTTAATAATACAGGTATTGAAACTTATGCAAATGCTGTTGGAAGCCAGAATCTTCTTGATTATAATTTCGGAAGCAGGGATAAACTTGTTGGGATAACGCAATTCATTAATGGAAAAATTTTATTGGCAGGTAATGCGGTCAGAGACGGTACAGTTAATAATAAGATCGGGCTTGTCAGATTAACATCATCGGGGAAAATTGATAGTTCTTTTGGTGTGAATGGAATAAAAAATCCAATGGTTGATAATGCCGTAGCTGCGATGAATGCTTTTGTGAAACTTAGCGACGAAAAAATAATTTTCAACAGGAATTCAAATACTTTAGTCAAAATTGATTCTACCGGGAAAATTGATTCCACATTCGGAACAAATGGACTAATGATTCTATCGATACCTGATATAAATGGATTTCCTTCCTCAATCAGATCTCTTACACAGCAGGCAGATCAAAAAATAATCGTTCTTTCAAATCATTATATTCACCGTCTTCTTGTTAATGGTACATTGGACAATAGTTTTGGCACTAATGGAGCAGTGAACATGTTCATCAACAGTGACCAGGTTGGACAGAAAGTAGAATGTCAGCCAGATGGAAAAATTGTTGCTGCTGCCACCGGGCCAACCGGCGCTTTACTTTACAGATGTTTATCTGACGGGGTAGTTGATGCGGGCTTTGGTCTTGGTGGCAAGACGCCACTAAATGTTTCGGTGCCCGGTCAAATTTCTTTTAGTAATATTTTCAGGGATTTTAAATTCATGTCAGATGGAAGCATTATAGCTGTTTGCATGAAGAATCGATTTTATGGGCTCACAAATTCTGCTTATAACGACCAGGTTATTGCAGGAGGTGCAAATTATCGTGACATAGTAGTTTATAAATTCAAACCTAACGGAACTATTGATGGAACGTTTGGTGGTGTACCAAATCCAATGCAATATTTTGGAACATCGCATTTGACACTCCCTTTTGTTGAAGAAGTACCGGGTGAGGTTGTAATAACACCTGAGGGAAAGATATTGATATCCGGTTTTTTTAACCGGGGATCCGGTTGGGATATAGGAGTAGTTCAATTGAAATCAAATGGTCGTTATGATACCACTTGTATTGTTTCCGGGATGAGAACTATCAATGAAGATAATTTTATTGAAAGGAATTCAATTAATAGTCTTAGTGAATATAAGTTGCATTTACTAAGACTTCAAAATGGCTTATATCTTTTAGGAGCTACAAAGCATGGACAAAATGCTGATTATTTCGTGGCTAACATTACAAATATCAACGGACCTGCCGTTAATTATTTATCTTTTGCTGGGGCACCGGATCCTATTTGTTTTAGAACAAACTTATCGTGGTCGACCAATTATGAGTGCAATGTTGATTCTTTTTATATTGAGCATAGCACGGATAGTATCAATTTTGTGAAAATAGGAAGTGTGAAAAACCTTGGTACTGCAAATAATAATTATCAATTTTCACATCTCTCAGCTGTTTATGGAAATAATTTTTACCGGATAAGATTGTTCAGTAGCGGGATTGTTTACGATTACAGCCAGGTGATCAAGATCGTTGTTGATAATTCCCCATTAGCAACTATTAGCTGGTCAAGTATTACTTATACTCAAACAGGTAGCTTATTTGATGTAGAGTTAAAATGGCAAACGATGAATGAGGTAATGACAACTTCGTTCGATATACAAGTAAGTACCGATTCGGTGAACTATCAAACTGTCCATACATTAAATGCGGGAGGCACAACCACAGGCATCACTAATTATTCGTATACTGTTACTGGGTTATCACCCGGCAAATATTTTTTCAGGTTGTTATTGCGTGGCGCTAATTGCAGAACGATGTATTCAGTTGTAAGAAGTATAGAGTTGAAAGGATGTGCCAGTGTGTTAAAAGCATATCCCAATCCGATAGTTGATGATATCCTTATCGTAAAGATCCCTCAATGTGAAAATGGAGATATTAGATTGATCAATGCACTTGGTCAGGCGGTGATGATATATCGGAGTACAGGTACGTTGTCAGAATTAAGAATTAACTGTGCAAAATTTGCAAGCGGTATGTATGTACTTGAATTTATCGGGCAAAAAAGAACAGTGATCAAACTGGTGAAATTGTAGAAAGAAGTTCAATCTCTTTTGATACTCATCTTAAATATTGTACTGCTTCCATTATCATTGTCTGCAACCAACACAAGCTTGATGCGTTCAGTTGTTTCTCTAATAACAGTTGCTGATTCGATCTTTTGCTTTTTAAATCGTTGATCAGTTTCCTCAAGGTCAATAATTCTGTCAGGACTAATCATTTTACTATGTAGTTTCGTTGAAATATTATTAATGATCCATAAAAAGCTTTTGCCAATTTCTCCATCGTCATAACTGTTTCTTGTATTTTCGGTTGATACAGTCATTATTAGTAGATCACCTTGCTTTGCGTAACATAAACCAGAAATTCCTTTGAATAAGGAAGTATCTTTTTGATCTTCAAAAGTAATTACACCCTTGCCAACAGCGATAAGTTGATTATGACGGTAACTTTTATTGCCACGATTTATAAACAATTCCTCATTATTAAAAAAGCAGGCTCCTTCAATATTTATTTCCTCAACACCTCGTTGTTTTATTTGTGAGTACATTTTTTCAAGTCTGAAGCTATCAATCTCTTTTGTTTCGAAATTATATCTTAGCATTAAATTTCTAAAAGGTGATAATGAGCCCGAACCAAACATGTATAGATTGTCATCGTTTATTGCAGAAGCTTCGATATCAGGTTTTATATCTTTTGGAATTCGTCTGCCCGGATGTGAAATAACAAGAATCGAATCCAGTGTATTAAGATTTGTGTCGAGTATTAACAAGTTTGTGGCGTCATCGCCCATCACATACAGTTTTCCATCAAAGTATTCAACGGCAGAGGCAGAAGGATAATCAAGTTTTTTTATTTGAAGATCCAAAGCCGTTTCATTATTACGGCAGGAAAAAAAAAGGAAGGAATGAAAAACAAGGAGTGCTATGTTCCCAATTTTGTTCATTGTTCTTTAGATCTGGTAAATGATATCGGGCTGCTGCAAGGCTTTTAATCAAACCTATTCTCCCATCCTGCTTTCTTCATCTTTTCCACTTTCCTGATCACATCAGTATTAAGCGAATTCTTATATGTAGTTACTTTCCTGGAGACTTTTGGATCGAACGTTCCGATAATTTCAGCTGCAAGTATCCCGGCATTCTTTGCTGCATTCAATGCAACAGTTGCAACTGGAACACCATTTGGCATTTGTAAAATAGAAAGTACAGAATCCCAACCGTCAATGCTGTTGGCAGATTTAATAGGGACACCAACAACGGGCAATGAAGTAATGGATGCAACCATACCCGGCAGATGTGCCGCGCCGCCTGCACCGGCAATGATCACTTTTAATCCTCTTGTCTTTGCCTTTTTTGCATACTCCACCATACGGAATGGAGTACGATGTGCCGATACTACCGTGACTTCATGCGGGATTCCAAATTGTTTAAGTATATCCGATGCAGCTTGCATGATAGTGAGGTCACTGTCGCTACCCATTATTATTCCTACAATTGGTTTCATGCAGCAAAGAAAAGTAAATAATTGCTTCAACCAAAAGCCCATCCCTTCTCCTCCCTTCCCGTTAGGAAGGGAGCTGCGCAACAAATGTATAATGAGCTCTTAGTTCTACCAAATCAGCAATCAATATCTATTCAGCATTTTCGGCCGATCATAACAAGTTCAACGTTCCGCTAGGCAAGGCTTGTGTGCTGGTGGTCTTCCCTTCGGGAAGGTCGGGATGGGCTTTATTTCACCAAATCGCCTTTGAGCCGCAACAATTCCGTTTCTGCAAGTTTGGTATTGTATCGTGCTGCGATGAGCCTGTTATAAGCATCTTCCAGACTTTTTTGTGCTTCACGAAGTTGTAGATAAGTTGCCTGCCCAAGTTTATATGTTTCAAGAATGATAGTGACATTTTCTTTTGCAAGAAGAATATTTGCTTCTTCTAATTCCAGTGCCTGCTTTTGCAACTCATAATCCTTAAAAGCATTTATTACACCAAGATTTAATAATGATTTTTGATTATCGAAGATCAGTCGCTGGTATTGTATATCTAATTCAGCCTGGCGAATAAGACGGTGATTATTACGATTATTGAGAATTGGAATTGTAGCTGTAAATCCATAATTATAACCGCGGTTGCGGTTAAATAACGGGAGGGCAGGATTCAGTGCAACATCATTATTCGTACGATTTAAATTGTATGCCGAGTTAAATGAAACGATAGGGAAACGTTCTGCTTTTCTTTCTCTCAACGTATAATTTGCAATATCAATATTCTTTCTGAGTATTTGTAAAACCGTATTACTGTTCTCGATGTTATTTTGAATGTCGCCAAGAACAAGGTTTGTATTGAGAGGTATGGAATCACTTACTTCGTAAGCACTGGTTGGCGCTGCATTCATTGTTTGGTTAAGTGATTCTTTTAATTGTTGTATCAATGTTCGTTGACGAAGTTGTGCCGCTTTTTGAGCATTCAGATCAACTTTGCTTTGCAATACATCTGGCTTTGCACCAACTCCGATATCAAGCTTTCTTTGTGAGAGGTCAACTCTTGTCTGGCTGATGCTCATTTGTTCTTCAACAGCTTTTAATTGCTGTTTCTGCCTTACAATATCATAGTATGTATTTATTACATTGGCAACAGTATTTATTACCTGGTCTTTAATTCCTAATTCACCAAGACGAATAAATTCTTCTGCTTTATCTCTTGTCACAAACATTTTCCCACCGTCAAATAATGTCCAGTTCATAGAAAGCGAACCAACGAGGTTATTTGTTTTTACATTTCCTTCCCTTTTTGTGCCGTTTGCAAAATCTTGCTTTTGATTATTCCGGTTCCATGTTGCACCAGCATTGGCATTTAATCGCGGAAGAAAAACTGCATTCCGGTATGAATAATCCAATGCGGCAACTGCAGAATCATTTTTTGATAAAACAATATTGTAGTTGTATTGCAAAGCAGTTGCTATTGCTTCATCAAGTGTTAATAGCTTTTGTGCATGTAGTGAATTTGACAACAGGAAAAAAGCTGAACAAAGAACAGGAAGATAAACCCTTCGAATCTTCTCAGGGCATGCTGTGCGAGGCAACATAAGTTTAATACCTGTCTGCCGGCAGGCAGAGAATTCTTTTATTGATTTAAAAATAAAATTAATCATGAGCTTCCTTCATTTCAGCAACTGCCAACTCTGTTTCGAGGTTGCTTGTTTTCTTTTTTGAAGAGAGGTATGAATACAAGGCGGGCACAACATATAATGTAAGCACCAGCGCAAATAACATACCGCCAACGATTACTATTCCTAAAGGGATACGGCTTTTGCCTGCCGAACCAATTGCCAGTGCAATCGGCAATGCTCCCAGTGTAGTGGCAAGTGTAGTCATTAAAATTGGGCGTAGCCTGGCTACTGCTGCGTCTATTGCAGCAGGAACTTTCTTTTCACCCTTTCTTCTTTTCTGGTTGGCAAATTCCACAATAAGAATTCCGTTTTTAGTTACCAGGCCTATCAGCATGATGATGCCGATCTTTGAAAATATATTCAGTGTTTGCCCGAATAAATCAAGGCTTATTACGGCGCCGGCCAATGCAAGTGGTACCGTAATCATGATGATAAAGGGGTCAACAAAACTTTCGAATTGCGCAGCCAGCACTAAGAATATTAAAATCAGGGCGACAATAAATGCGAAGGAAGTATTGGAAGAACTTTCTTTGAAATCAAGAGAAGCACCGCTTAATGAAGTATTAAATGATTCATCTAAAACCATAACCCCTATACGTTCCATTTCTTTTATTCCATCGCCCAATGCCATACCCGGTGCCAGACCTGCAGAAATAGTTGCACTCTTAAAGCGGTTGTAATGATAAATAGTGGGGGGGCTGGCAGACTCTTCCATTTTTACAATGTTATCTAATTGTATAAGCTCGCCACTGTTATTACGTACATAAAATGATTTCAGATCAACCGGTTCATCCCTGTTTTCACGTTCCACTTGTGCTATAACAGAATATTGTTTTCCATTCATGATAAAATATCCGAAACGGCGTCCGCTTAATGCACTTTGTAATGTAGTGGTGACATCCATGACAGAAACACCTAATTCATTTGCTTTCAACCGGTCAATAGTGATTTGCAATTCTGGCTGGTTAAATTTCAGGTTTACATCGAAACCCTGGAACACTTTGCTTTTAGAAACTTCTTCTAAAAATTTGGGTACTGCTGCTTTCAGTTTATCAAAATTCAGATTTTGTAAAACAAATTGCACAGGGAAAGATCCCCTGCTGCCCATACCTACAGAAATTGTTTGTTCCTGTAATGCAAATGCACGGACATTATTGTAACGGCGGAATATGCGGTTCGCCTGTTGGGCAATTTCATCCTGTGACCTTGTTCTTTTACTGGCATCATCCAGCCCCATACTGATAAAGGCTGAATTACTGGCTCCACTGCCAAAACCACCCGGGGCAAATGATAACGAAAAAGATAATTCAGGAATTGAATCCAAAAGCTGCTGGTTAATATCATAAGTGACTTTATCAATAAAATCAAAATCTGCGCCTTCGGGTCCAGTTAAACTTCCACGTACCCGGTTCCGGTCTTCCATAGGTGCTACTTCTTCGGGAAGATCTTTTCCAACTAAATAGATAGTGGCGCCACATGCAAGCACAATGATTAGTGCAAACCACCGCAGTTTCATAAATCCTGTCAGCGTGTAGCGATAAATATTTTCAAGACCGACAAAAAATGGTTCTGTAACTCGGTAAAACCAGGAGTGTTTATGCGGATCTTTTTTAGAAAGAAAAATATTTAGCACAGGGGTAAGTGAAAGCGAAACAAAAGCAGAAATTAAAACAGCGCCGGCTACTACAATTCCAAATTCACGGAACAGCCTGCCGGTAAAACCCTGTAAAAAAATGATAGGAAGAAAAACAACCGCCAATGTGATCGAAGTGGCAATGACCGCGAAATAAATTTCTTTTGAGCCTTCAAGGGCAGCCCTATACTTATTCATGCCCTGTTCCATTTTTTTGAAAATATTTTCCGTGACCACGATCCCGTCATCAACCACCAGCCCTGTTGCAAGAACAACAGCAAGCAGTGTAAGCACATTAATAGAATACCCAAGAAGGTACATGATAAAAAATGCTCCTATAAGTGACACGGGAATATCTATCAGCGGACGTAATGCAAGCGACCATTCCCTGAAAAACAAGAAAATAATTATAACAACTAATGAAATGGCAATGATCAGGGTTTCTTTTACTTCACTTACAGCTTTGCGAACAAAACCTGATCGATCATAACCCACTCTTATTGTCATATCGTCGGGCATGTCTTTTTGAATCTCTTCTAATCTTTTGTAAACTTCATCGGCAATTTCAATCTGGTTGCTGCCTGGCTGTGCCACAATCCTCACACCAACAGAAGCAACGTTATTAACCCTTGATGCAAATTCATCATTATCGGCAGTAAGAATAGCAGTTCCTAAATCCCGGAAACGAATAATACGACCTCCGATTTCTTTAACGATGAGCTCATTAAATTCAGCTTCAGTTGTAAGCTTACCATAAGTTTTTACAATCAACTGTGTTGTATTACCGCGAATTTTGCCACCCGGCAACTCAATATTTTCCCTGTCCAGTGCCTGCCTGATATCCTGTATGGTTATTTTGTAGGCAGCCAGTTTATAAGGATCAATCCACAGTCGCATTGCATACTGCTTACCAAATGAACCGGCAGAACTTACACCGTATATAGTTTGTAAGCGTTCCTGTACTACGTTCTCGGCAAAATCAGATAGTTCAAGTAATGTTTTTTTCTGACTTTGAATAACGATAAACATAATGGGATCGGAATCGGCATCGGATTTACTTACGATTGGAGGGCCGTCTATATCCTGTGGCAAATTATTTACAGCCTGGCTTACTTTATCCCTTACATCATTAGCTGCTTTTTCAAGATCAACATTCAATTCAAATTCTACCGTAATGTTGCTGCTTCCCTGTGCACTGTTAGATGTAATAGTTTTTACTCCCTGTACACCGTTTACCGCTTTTTCAAGTGGTTCGGTTATTTGCTGTTCAACAATATCTGCACTGGCGCCAACATAAGAAGTGCGGACACTGATCACAGCCGGATCAATTGCCGGGTATTCTCTAACACCTAAAAAAGAATAACCGATTGAACCAAACACAATGATCAGGATGGAACAAACTATAGCGAGTACCGGTCGTTTTAAACTTAGTTCTGATAAATTCATATGCCCCATCCCCTAAAGGGGAATAATTAAATGATTAAATGTATTTGTTTTTTGTATCATCTTTATTGCTACTATCATCGTTCCTTGTGTCACTCACTTGTACTACTTGTAATTCTTTTCGGCACTTATCAATCTCTCCTTAGTAATAAAGATAGTTAATTAAGCAAGGGCTGTATGCCTGCAAGCACCCTTCAGGGGGCTTTGGGGTATACTTTCGAAATCTTTACGTTACTTCCCTGTTTCAAAAATAACAATCCCGTTGTAATCACCGTATCGCCGGATTTTAATCCGCTTATAACCTGAATATCGGTGGAATCACGAGCCCCGGTTGTAATTTCAGTTGTTGCGGCTTTACCGTTCTTAAAAAGAAAAACTTGTTTTTTTCGTCCTATCGGAACAACAGAGAGTGTCGGTATCATCAGAGCCGTATCGTTTTTACCCAATTCAATTTTTACTTTGGCAAATGCCCCGGGGACCAAAAAAGCATCCTGCGTTTTTACAATTGCCCTTACAGAAAGACTCCGGGTATTTTCTTCGATATATACTTCTGTAGCTGAAACAAGTGCATGATGGATTTTATCCGACCCATCAATAGTGAAATCAATATTCTGTCCGGTTTTAATTTCTGAACTGTACTTTTCAGGTATTGTGAACTGAAGTTTCAACTGGCTTACCTGGCTTACAGTAGAAATTATCGTTGATGGTGTGATATAAGCGCCGGGACTGATGTTTTTAAAACCAAGTTTACCACTGAATGGTGCACGGATTTCTGTTTTCCTGATTGCCTCATTCACAATGTCAATATCTGCATTCAGGTTATGTACCTGTAAAAGACTTAAATCATATTCTTGCTGGCTGATGCCCTGTATTTTTAATAATTGTGCCTGCCGATTTTCAGTTTGTTCAGCAATTTTTAACTGTACTTGCAGTTTACGTTTTTGCGCCTGCAGGTCACCATCATATAGTTTGGCAAGCAAAGCACCTTGTGTAACATAGCTTCCTTCTTTTACATTTAATTGAACTAACCGGCCGGAAACTTCCGGGTGTATTTCAGTTGATTCATTTGCCAGTAAAGTTCCGGGAACTTCAATATCGGTGCTGAGAGTACGGGTTGAAACTATTAAAACATCTGCTGTTATTACCTGTTGTTGCATTTGTGCGCCAGTAGATGGAGTAGTTTCTTTTTTTTTGTCGCCACACGAAATGATAATTGCCGAGCTTACAATAAAAAAACTTATTCCAAAAAGTAGTTTGTGATTATTCACGATTGTGCAGTTGTGATTTAAACTTAAAAGTAAGACTTATTAGCTTTTTACTTACAAAATTTGACGTCAACGAGTTATAATTCCTTTGCCAGTAAAAAAATTAATTATCTGGCTGTTATGAGTGGTTTATTCACCGGATAGATGGGGGCATTCAGGCTTTTGGAAGCAAAGTATGTTTCACTTTGTTCGATTTGTGGAGAAGGTCTTGTTTTTCTTTGCTCAAAATTGTAACATGCCCCATTTTTCTTCCGGGTTTGGTTTGTTTCTTTCCGTAAATATGAACAAAGGCATTATCGATTTTCAAGGCCTCTTCAAGCCCCTCATATTTCACATCACCATTGAAACCTTCGGCTCCGATTATATTTACCATGATGGAAGGTAAAATAGCATCTGTATTCCCTAAAGGATAACCAAGCATTAACCGCCATAGCATATCGAACTGGCTGCAGAAATGAGCTTCAATAGTATGATGCCCGCTGTTATGAACTCTCGGCGCTGTTTCATTTACAAATACATCGCCATTTTTATCAACGAACATTTCAACGGCGAAAATGCCCGGAGATTTGAAATTGCGAACAACAGTGGAGGCAATTGCTTCAACTTTATAAAGAGTTTGAAGGCTCAGTTCTGCCGGGCAAAGTTGATAATCCAGTAAATTAAGATATGGGTCGAAAAGCATTTCCACCGGGGGATAAAGAGCCGTTTCTCCTTTGTCATTTACTGCAACCATTTGTGCTATCTCTTTATCTATCGGTATCAATTTTTCCAAAACACTTGGGGCATTAAATGCTTTTCCAAGGTCTTCTTTGTTCTTTAATATCTGGACACCACGGCCATCATAACCACCTTCACCAAGTTTATGAACTGCCGGCAAAAAGCCAATATGGCCTTCCATTTCAGCAATACTATTGGTTAAAACAAAATCTGCAGTAGGGATGTTATGCTGGTGATAATATTGCTTTTGCAAAATTTTATTCTTGATAATGCGAAGCACAGAAGGTTTGGGATAAACATTTACTCCTTCAGCTTCTAATTTTTCCAGCGCCTCAACATTTACATTTTCAATTTCGATGGTAATTGCATCAAGGCCTTTGCCGAAACTATAAACAGCATCAAAATCTTTTATATCGCCTTTGGTAAAATGGTTGCAGAGATGTGCAGCGGGACATTCATCATCATACTCCATTAAAAAAGTTTCAACAGGATAATTGGCGGCTGCCTGTAAGAGCATTCTTCCCAATTGACCGCCACCAAGGATTCCAATTTTTTTCATAAGGGGGCAAAGATATGCCGTGAGTTTGAGGTTTGGAGTTTGGAGTTTGATGTTAATGCAATCTTAAGATGAAAATGTTTTTGAATAAGATAATAAGGTCAGTGATATAAAGTAATCTATTGTTATGAAGGCAATCATGTTTATACCTGTCATTGAACGTAACCTTAGTAGAAAAAATGCGATAACATTTCAACCTTATAACCTTATTTAATGAGAAGGAAAAATTTTTCTATTTTTGTCCTATGCTTCCCGATTATCCTCACAAATTATTTGCTGATAAACGCAATCACTTCGAACTGCTGATGGAAACACTGGCAATGCAACCTGGCCTTGCTCAATAGACTTGTTGTCGTACAAGAGTGCGACGCAACAGACGATGAAAAGAATTACTATTGACGACAACAAAAAAATAATCATGGCAAATCTTACAACTACAGATAAAAAACAAGATGTTCAATCAGATTTTCTTCCGTTGCAGGGAACTGACTATGTAGAATTTTATGCCGGCAATGCTAAACAGGCGGCGCATTATTATATGAGTGCTTTTGGTTTCCAGGCATTGGCTTATGCCGGGCCGGAGACAGGATTGAAGGACAGGGCAAGCTATGCGGTGCGGCAAAATAAATTAACCCTCGTACTTACTACTCCCATCAGACCGAATAATGAAATAGCAGATCATATTTATAAACATGGTGATGGTGTAAAAGCTTTGGCATTGCGGGTTGATGATGCAACAAGTGCTTATGAAGAAACCACAAAACGTGGCGCCAGGTCTTATATGCAGCCGCAGCGATTGAGAGATTCAGATGGTGAAGTGGTGGTTAGCGGCATTCACACTTATGGAGATACTGTGCATTTGTTTATTGAAAGAAAAAATTATAATGGTCCATTCATGCCGGGTTATCGTGCATGGTGTAATGAATATTATAAACCAACGGACACTGGTCTGTTATATGTTGATCATTGCGTTGGGAATGTTGGCTGGAATCAAATGAATCCCTGGGTTAATTTTTACCAGGAAGTGATGGGTTTCAGAAATATTCTTTCGTTTGATGATAAAGATATTTCCACAGAGTACTCTGCGCTGATGAGTAAGGTGATGAGTAATGGAAATGGATTTGTAAAATTCCCGATCAATGAACCGGCTGAGGGAAAAAAGAAAAGCCAGGTGGAGGAGTATCTTGAATTTTATAACGGCGAAGGCGTACAACATGTGGCAATGGCGACAAATGATATTGTTCATACAGTTACTGAATTAAGAAATCGTGGCGTTGAATTTTTAAGAGTGCCAACTTCCTATTATGATGATCTGCTTGACAGGGTAGGACATATTGATGAAGACCTTGAGCCATTGAAAGAGTTAGGCATCCTTGTTGACAGAGACAATGAAGGTTATCTCCTGCAATTATTCACGAAACCAGTCGAGGACAGACCCACATTATTTTTTGAGATCATCCAGCGAAAAGGAGCAAAGAGTTTTGGCAAAGGAAATTTCAAAGCATTGTTTGAGGCGATCGAAAGGGAACAGGGGGAGAGAGGGAATTTGTAGTCGATAGCCGGCAGTCAATAGTCTTCAGTTCAGAGTCTGGAGTTCAGAGTTTGGAGTTGGGAGTAACGCAGTATAATTTCCTGTGAAAAGCTGCGGTATTGCGTTACTGTCTTTGCTTTTTATGCTTACTTTTACAATTGTTTAATCAAAAGCTGTAATAATGCTTTTAGTAAGAACGTTTCTTAATCTAATGAGTCTGTCAATGAAAAACCTCCTCTTCTGTACAATGCTGGCTTCTTTTACCATTTCCCTTTCTGCACAGAACGTGTCTGGTGGTAACTCTGTTTCGGCAGTTTCTTCTTTTATTGATCTTCAAAAAGCTTTGCCCCGGCCATCGGAAGCAATGAGCAAAAATGAGACTGCTCTCAAAAAACAATTTGAGGATAAGAAATTGGCGTGGCCTGCAAAGTATGTTTACATCCGCTCTTTCAAGTACGACAGCCAATTGGAAGTTTGGGTAAAGAACGAGAGGAAGGATACTTACAAACTTTTCAAGACATATAAAGTTTGTGCACTGGCAGGAACACTAGGACCAAAAAGAATGGAAGGAGATTACCAGGTGCCTGAAGGTTTTTATCATATCAATGAATTCAACCCTAAAAGCTCATATCATTTATCACTCGGATTGAATTATCCAAACATTTCAGATCGCATATTGGGAGATATTGCCCGCCCGGGTGGTGATATTTATATTCATGGAAGTTGTGTAACGGTTGGATGTATTCCTCTTACTGACCCAATGATCGAAGAGCTTTATATCATCACTGCCCATGCAAAGAACCAGGGACAGGATTTTATACCTGTTCATATCTTCCCGATCAGGTTCAATGTTAAAAGAAGCATTGATTACCTGGCCAAGCTTACAAAAGATGATGAGCAGTTGAAAGATTTTTCATTACACCTTGAAGATGCATTTAATTATTTTGAAAAAAATAAACAGGTGCCGGTCGTGATGGTTTCTGATAAAGGAGAATACTATGTAAACAATGCGCCGGATAAAAAGTCAATGTATGTTGAAGATGCAAAACCAATTGTAAAGAAAAAAAATGTTCAGCACAGAACAAGAACCATTACCGGGCTTGTTGAATCAGTTCATCAATGGCCAAAATATCCGGGTGGTGGCGAAGAGTTTTTAAAATATTTAGATAAGCTTGGTAAAGAAATGAGAGATTACTTACCAAAAGGAACACGGAAAGTATTTGTACAATTGGAATTTGTAGTTGACAAAGATGGTGTGCCGGTTAATTTTAAAGTGATAAGGGGAGGAGTGAATGACGATTTTAATGATGAGCTTATCTCGAAATTAGAAGCAACAATGGCGACATGGCAACCTGCCATGTTAAATGATAAAGCGGTTCCTAAAAAAATGGTTCAGACCGTTACGATAGAAATTCCTGAGCCAATGGAGATGTGATTTAAAACTTGAAAGCATATTTCATCAGCGGATTAGGGGCCGATAAAATGGCTTTTAAAAGAATAAAACTTCCTGCTGGCTACGAACCTGTTTACCTCGATTGGATAACTCCTGAAAAAGACGAATCACTTACAGCTTATGCCCGTCGGTTTTCTTATTTAATAAAAAATGATGATGCATTTATTTTGATCGGGCTTTCATTTGGCGGCATGCTTGCCTGCGAACTTGCAAGACTGCGCAACCCGATGAAGACGATCATTATTTCGAGTATTCCAACATCAAATGAATTGCCCTGGTATTTCAAACGAGCAGGAAAAATTGGTTTGCATAAAAAAGTTCCGGTAAAACTATTGAAAGCTGCAACTGTTCTGAACAGAATTGTTGGTGCCGGTTCACCGGAAGATAAAGCCGTTATTTATAATTATGTAAAAAATGCCAAACCTGATTTTATCCGTTGGTCGCTGGATGCAATTATGAATTGGAGCCAGGCAGAACGATTACCCGGCATTGTGCATTTACATGGATCAAAAGATCATTTATTGCCGTTAAAATATACTCACCCCGATTTTATAATTAAGAATGGCGGACACCTGATGGTGCTTAATAAAGCTGATGAAGTGAATAAGATTTTATGTGAAATACTTTCGGTGAATTGATAATTGTCAGCAAGGCTTTTTATCTGAATTAACAGTGTCTGTCAATATTTTTCTGATCAATTCAAAATCAATTTTCTCGGGTTTTGAAAAACGGATAACCCCTTTACCATGATCAAGACCTTTGAGTAACTCTTTATTGGCAAGCATTACCTCGTGAACTAAACAATAAAAGCCGATATAATTCTTCTGGTTTGCAAATCCTATTTCAATGCCTTTATCTTTTTTATAAGTCGGACCTCCATAAGCCATGGCTTCTTCATAACCTACCAGAATCTCTTTGCAAAGTTTTCGTATTTTGGTAAGTACTGATCTTCTGTTTTCAGGAACATCTTTTAAATAATCGGTTACAGTTTTTGCTTCACATATCATTTGTGGTTTAATATTTTT
>Ga0209798_10000185_pt1 | contig 35923 bp, 33 predicted proteins | sample DOMMetBare3Fresh_FD_187475 | JGI IMG/M metagenome (GOLD analysis project Ga0209798, IMG submission 187475) | Wetland sediment microbial communities from St. Louis River estuary, USA, under dissolved organic matter induced mercury methylation -... | ecosystem: Environmental > Aquatic >... | reverse complement strand
TCATTTCTTCTTCTGATACATCGCGAGCATGCGCTGGGTGACGAGGAAGCCGCCAAAGATATTGATCGAAGCAAAGATGAGCGCGATGAAGCCGAGGATGCGCGCCCACACCGGGCCGGTGTCGTTCGCCACCAGCGGCACGCCGACCGCGAGCAGCGCGCCGACCACGATTACCGAGGAGATCGCGTTGGTGACCGACATCAGCGGCGTGTGCAGCGCGGGCGTCACCGACCACACTACGTAGTAGCCGACGAACACCGCCAGCACGAAGATCGAGAGCCGGAACACGAACGGATCGACCGCCCCGCCGGTCGCGGCATGCGCGGCGCTGCCGGCCGCCGCCGCCATGGTGTCGAGCTGGGCAAGCACGATGGGGCCGGGATCGGCGAAGCCCGCGGGCGGAACGATGAGCATGGCGAACATCTCCTCAGGTCGCGTGCGTCACGCGGCTAGGCTCATTCTCGAGGCTGTATTCTCTAGGCTGCATTTTTGGGTGCGAAGCTCGGATGCACCACGGCGCCGTCGCGCGTGAGCATGGTGGCCTTGACGATCTCATCGTCCCATTTGACGGCGAGCGTCTTCTCCTTCTTGTCCACCAGGGTCTCCAGGAAATTGTAGAGGTTCTTGGCGTAGAGGCTCGAGGCCGAGGCGGCGATGCGGCCCGCCATGTTGAGGTGGCCAACGATCTTGACGCCGTTGACGTCGGCCACCGAGCCGGGCTTCGCCAGCTCGCAATTGCCGCCGCGCTCGACCGCGAGATCGACGATCACGGAGCCGGGCCGCATCGAGGCCACCATCTCCTTGGAGATCAGCCGCGGCGCCGGCCGGCCAGGAATGAGTGCGGTGGTGATGACGATGTCCTGCTTCTTGATGTGCTCGGCGACGAGCGCGGCCTGCTTGGCCTGGTACTCCTTCGACATTTCCTTGGCGTAGCCGGCGGCAGTCTCGGCCTGCTTGAATTCCTCGTCCTCGACCGCGATGAACTTGGCGCCGAGGCTCTCCACCTGCTCCTTGGCGGCGGGGCGCACGTCGGTGGCGGTGACCACGGCGCCGAGCCGGCGCGCGGTCGCGATCGCCTGCAGCCCGGCGACGCCAGCGCCCATGACGAACACCTTGGCGGCCGGCACCGTGCCGGCGGCCGTCATCATCATCGGCAGCGCGCGGCCGTATTCGGCGGCGCCGTCGATCACCGCCCGATAACCGGCGAGGTTGGCCTGGCTCGAGAGCACGTCCATCGACTGCGCCCTGGTGATGCGGGGCATCAGCTCCATCGCAAAGGCGACGACACCAGCACCGGCCAGGGCCTTCAGCGCGGTCTCGTTGCCGAACGGGTCCATGATCGCGATGACGAGCGTGCCCGGCTTGTAGAGCGCGACTTCGAGCGCCCCCGGGCGGCGCACCTTGAGCACCACGTCGGCGTCCTTGACCGCATCCTTGACGATGGTGGCGCCAGCAGCCGTGTATTCCCCGTCCGGAAAGCCGGACTTGATCCCGGCGCCCGGCTCGACCACGACCTCGGCGCCCAGCCCCTTCAGCTTCCGGACGGTTTCCGGCGTCGCGGCGACCCGGTCTTCGGCGGAATCGGTCTCACGCGCGACGGCTATGCGCATCACCCCGTCTCCTCAAGAAACTTCTCGCTAGTGCCCCGTTTCCGAAGTTCGTGATACACGTCAGCACACTCTGACACGAACTTCGGAAACAAAGGGGCACTAGCAACTTATTGAATCCAGTGTGGCTTTGGCTCAGAAGTCCGCATCTCGGACTCGCGGCAGGAATGGTGCGGACTTCTGAGCCGCCACACTAGCGCGGTGGGAAGAGCCCTCAGCCGTAGGCGGCGTAGCCGAGGGCGAGCAGCGACAGCACCACCATGACTCCACTCGGCGCCCGCGCCCCGCTCGCCAGACCGTGGGCGGCCACGATCGGCGCAAGCAGGAAGATGATCGGCAGCGCAATCCCCCAACGGCCGGTGGTGCCGCCGATAGCAAGCCCAATGGCGATGCTGACGCACAGCGCGCTTCCGACGTAAGCCAGCTGCACGAAACCCTTATAGGTCGCCTCATGTTCGGCGAGGTCATTGCCGGTTGCGGTCGCGTATTCGACCTTGCCGTGGTCCGCCATCGAAGCCTCCGGAAGAAATTTGTCCCAGCGGCCGGGGCTTAGCGCAAATGTCGCAGGAGGGCAACGGCACCACCAGCCAAACCCCCGTCAATTCGGTATCACCAGGCGGCGATGAGGCCGCTTCCGCGCCGGCCTCAGCCGCCGAGACCGGCCGCAGCCAGCGCCTGCGCCTGCCGCTCGGCCACCTGAGCGATCGAAAAATTCTCGATCGCCTCATTGAACAACCGGTAGAAATTGAGCTCGGCGCGCAGATGCAGGAACACACCGCCAAGCCCGATGGCGGCCCGGTCCATGAACACGAACTCGCGCGGCACGGTCACCGGCCCCTTCTCCTTCAGGGCCTGATGGACCCGGAACGCCTCCCGGCGCCCGTACTCGCCAGGCTTCACCCCATCGGCAAGGCTGCGCACGCGGTCGTCAAGCAGCGGCCCATAGATGAAGCGCGCCCAGATGTTGAGAGTGTCGATCAGCTCGCGGGTGAGGCGCTTGAAGCCCCAGGTCTCGTAGGCATGCACCACCAGGTCGTTGTTCCCGGTACGCAACCCATTGTAGAGGTCGACCACGCCGCCCACGAACTTGGGCGGAAAGATGCGGATGCAACCGTAGTCAAGGAGGTTGATGCCACCACCCTCATGGTCGCGCTCGAACACCGAGTAGTTGCCGAGGTGCGGATCGCCGTGGATCACCCCGAAGCGGCTGAACGGAAACCACCAGGCCGAGAACATCGCGGTGGCGAGCCGGTTGCGCACCGCAAGCGCGTCGTCCTTATGATCGAGCATGCGCTTGCCCTCGAGCCAGTCGAGGGTGAGGAGGCGTCCGGTCGAGAGCTGCGGCCACGGCCGCGGCACCCGGATGAGGTCGTTGCCCGCGAGCATCGCGCGGTAGAGCATGACGTGCTTGGCCTCGCGCCGATAGTCGAGCTCCTCGCGGATGCGGGCGCCGATCTCCTGCGCGATCTCGCTTGTGTCGATGGCGGGGTCCATGCGCCGGTGGATGGCAAACAGCAGGCCTAGTTGTTGCAGATCGGCTTCAACCGCCGACTGCATGTCGGGATACTGCAGCTTGCAGGCCAGATCTGCGCCATCATGCGCGCGCGCGCGATGGACCTGGCCGAGCGAAGCGGCCGCGGCGGGATGATGCTCGAACTGGGCGAACTTGTCCTGCCAGTCAGGCCCGAGCTCCGCGCTCATGCGGCGCTTGACGAAGGCCCAGCCCATCGGCGGGGCCTGGCTCTGCAGCTTGGCAAGCTCGGCCGCGTATTCAGGCGGCAGCGCGTCCGGGATGGTGGACATAAGCTGCGCGACCTTCATGATGGGCCCCTTGAGGCCACCGAGCGCCGCGGCCAGCTCCGCGGCGTTGCGGTCACGGTCGAGATCGATCCCGAACAGGCGCGCGCCGGCGAAACGGGCCGCTATGCCTCCGATATTGGCGCCGACGCGGGCATAGCGCGCAGCCCGGGCGGAGAAGCGATTCTGTTCCTGATCAGCCATCTGTTCCACAAAAGTGCCCGACACACTATGACAACCACCTGTCGCCGCATAGCGATCCATTCGCCTCCTGCGCTCCACCGCGCTGGAATTGTGGCACAGTAGGCTAGTGCCCCGCTTCCGAAGTTCGTGATACATCGCAGCAACCTCTGGCACGAACTTCGGAAGCAAAGGGGCACTAGCAAGTCTATGTTTCTAGTGCCGCTTTTCGATTTGAAGTTCCTAGCCGAGTTTGCCGCAACTGGTGTAGGAACTTCAAATCGGCGGCACTGGGCGCGCATCGTTTCCGCGACGGTCCGTCGAGGATCGTGCGGGAGGTGGAAGAGGTCGCTTGATCGGAGTGCTGGAGGTTCCGGTGCCACCATTTTTCCGGACGCTGCTGTACACCCTCTTTGGCATCGCCATTGTGGCGCTGGCTTGGGAGGCCGCCGCCTTGGTGATCGACACCCCCACGAAGCTGCCGGCCATGTCGGGGGTCCTGCGCAAGGCGATCGCGATCGCGCCGAGCGCCGACTATGTGCGTCACGCCACCGACAGCGGCACGGCTCTGCTCTACGGCCTGCTGCCCGCCCTGATCGGTGCAGTGCTGCTGGGCATGATGGCCGATACCTCGTCGGGGATCCGGTTTCTGGTCGGACCGCTCGCGGTCGTGCTGGGCGCGGCGCCGCTCATCGCGCTGCTGCCGATGTTTGTCGCCTGGTGGGGACTGACCATGACCATGAAGGCGAGTGCCATTGGGGTCTTAGCCGGCTTTCCGGTCATGAACGCCGTCATGCTCGTAGCGGGAGAGAAAAGCCGGACGGTCGCAATCCTTCACGGCTTGCGGCTCGGCGTGGTGCTGGGCATGACCGCGCTCGTCATGGTCGAGTTCGCGGCAGCAAGCCGCGGCGTCGGCTACTTCATCATGAGTTCGGCCAACATGTTCGACACCACCGCCACCATGGCAGGGATCGTGCTGGTGGTGCTGCCGACCATCCTGGTGGCGGCGCTGCTGCAGGCGATCGAGGCCCAACTGGGAGATTAAGGTGGGGGATTGAGGCGGCTTCCGCTTCGACAGTGCAAGCTCAAGACTTCGCAAAGCTTTTCAAGCACGCCGGAATACGTCTCCAATCTTATTGCACGCCCAGGGGGCGCTTTGCGCGCGGTCGCCGAATCTGCGCATGCTTCTGGCATGGCCGCATGATAAGGCTGACGAGCTTATTTCTGCGATCGGGGAGATTTCGATGCCGCCATTTGTCAGAACTTTGCTCGAGGCCATCCTCGGGCTCGCCATCATAGCGGCGGCCTGGGTCGTTGCGAGCGGAGTCGCCGACAGTGCGGCCAAGCTTCCGGGCTTGCCTGCCGTCCTGCAGAAGGCGGTCGAGCTTGCCCCAAGCGATGAATTTCTGCGCCATTTCGGCGACAGCGGAACCGCCCTTCTGCTCGGTCTTCTGCCAGCGCTGTTGGCCGGCGTTTTCTTTGGCATGATCGCGGGCATGTCGCGGGGGACGCGCTGGTTGTTTGGTCCGTTCGCGGTCACACTGGGCGCAACTCCGCTGGTCCTCATGGTGCCGCTGTTCTTCGCCTGGTGGGGCGTGACGATCGCCACCAAGGCTGCCGCGGTCTTCATCATGGTTGGATTCCCGATCATGAACATGGTCATGGTCGCGACCGGAACGAAGCGCCCTGTTGTGACGAACGGGAATGAATCGAGGCGCCATGCTCCAATCGTGGATGCGAACGCGAACGCGGCGAATACCGCGGCCGCGGCGGCCGCGATCATCGGCGGCCTGCGGGTGGGCGTGGTGATCGGCGTGACCGCACTGGTCATCGTCGAGTTCATGGCGGGCAATCACGGGGTGGGTTATTTCATCGCGCAGTCGGCCAGCACGTTGGACATGACCGCGACCATGGCCGGCATCGCTCTGGTTGCCGTTCCGACCATCCTGATGGCGGCGTTCCTGCAGGCGATCCAGGAGCAGGTTGCTGGCTGAGGGCTGGCCGTAGCTACGGCTTCGGCCAGTTATCGCGAATCCAGCGCGCGAGGCTCTCCTCGCTGACCTCGCCAGCGGCAAGCGCCAGGATCATGGCGGTGGCATCCTGCGGGGGCACGTCGAAGTCGATCCCATTGAGACCAAGAAAAACCAGCATCGACGCGAACGCAGCTCTCTTGTTGCCATCAACAAAGGGGTGGTTTCTGGCGATACCGAAGGCATATGCTGCAGCCAGAGCTGCGAGATCGCTCTCACCGTAGGCAAACTTGTGACGCGGCCTGCCGAGTGCGGATTCGATCAAGCCAAGATCGCGGACGCCGTCGGCTCCGCCGAAGAGAGCCAACTGCTCGGCATGAACATCAAGTACGATGGCAGTGTCGAGCCATTCCGGCTCGCTCATTCGGCGAGCGCCTTGTAGGTGTCGGCGTACTTTCGGAACGAGCGCCGTGCGATTTCCATCGCCTTGGCATGCTTCGGATCGTACGGGCTGAGCTTGATCCCGCGCTCCGTCTGCTCAACAACGTAAAGCTTATCGCCTTCCGCGAGCTTGAGTCGCGCAAGCAAGTCCTTCGGAAGGATGAGCCCGAGTGAGTTACCAATCTTCTTGATTTGAAGAAGTTGCCCCTCGATCTCAACGTTGCGCAGAGTCTCGTTCACGACCCGACCTCCTGATGTTGTACAAACTGTATAACACGATTGAGGTCACGGTTCAACAATTGTATTACGATAATTTTTCGTCTATTTTCAAATAGTTACCCAAGCCCCTCGAGCTCCACGATCATCCGCTCGATCACCCCGAGGCCGCCTTGCCAGAACGCCGGATCGCGGGCGTCGAGGCCGAACGGCTTGAGCAGCTCGGCATGGTGCTTGGTGCCTCCGGCCGCCAGCATCGCGAGATAGCGCTCGGCGAAGCCCTCGGCGGCGCGCTCGTAGACCGCGTAGAGCGAGTTCACCAGGCAGTCGCCGAACGCGTAGGCATAGACGTAGAACGGCGAGTGCACGAAGTGCGGGATGTAGGCCCAGAACGTCTCATAGCCAGGCTTGAGCTCAATCGCGGGCCCCAAGCTCTCGCCCTGCACGTCCATCCAGAACCCGCAGAGCTGGTCCACCGTCAGCTCGCCCTTGCGGCGCTCGCCATGGACCTTGCGCTCGAAGGTATAGAACGCGATCTGGCGCACGACCGTGTTGATCATGTCCTCGACCTTGGCGGCGAGCATGGCCTTGCGCTGCTTGCTGTCGGTGGTGCCGGCCAGGAGCCGCTTGAAGGTGAGCATCTCGCCGAACACGCTCGCGGTCTCCGCCAAGGTGAGCGGCGTCGGCGCCATCAAGGCGCCATTCGGCGCGGCCAGCACCTGATGCACGCCGTGGCCGAGCTCATGCGCGAGCGTCATCACATCGCGCGGCTTGCCCTGGTAGTTGAGCAGCACATAGGGGTGAGCTGACGGCACGGTCGGGTGCGCGAAAGCCCCCGGCCGCTTGCCGGGACGCACCGGCGCGTCGATCCAATGCTGGGCGAAGAAGCGTTCCGCGACCGCCGCCATGTCGGGCGAGAATGCGCGGTAGGCGGTGAGCACGGTCTCCTGCGCCTCGCTCCAGCCGATGGTGCGGGTCGCGACCTCCGGCAGGGGCGCGTTGCGGTCCCAATGCGGGAGCCGCTTCTTGCCGAACCAGTTCGCCTTGAGGGCGTAGTAGCGATGCGAGAGCCGCGGATAGGCGGCGCGCACCGCCGACACCAGCGCGTCGACCACCTCGGGCTCGACCCGATTGGAGAGATGGCGGGAATCCGCAATGTCCGCGAACCCGCGCCACCGGTCGGAAATCTCCTTGTCCTTGGCGAGCGTATTGGTGATCAGCGCGAACTGGGGAAGGCTTTCCTTGAAGGTCTTGGCCAGAGCTCGCGCTGCCGCCTTGCGGCGCTTCTCGTCGGAGTCCTGCATCAAGCTGAGCGTCGGCTCGATCGCGAGCTGGTCCGGCCCTACCTTGAAGCGCAGCCGCGCGATCGTTTCATCGAACAACCGGTTCCAGGCCGCATAGGCGGTCACCGACTTCTCATGGAACAGCTGCTCGACGCGATCCTCGAGCTGATAGGGCTTCTCCTTGCGGATATCCTCGAGCCAGGGACGATAGTAGGCGAGCTTGGGCTCGCGCATCGCGGCGTCGAGCTTGGCGTCGTCGATGCGGTTGAGTTCGAGCACGAAGAAGAGGAGATGCGTGGACGCCGCCGTAATGCGCTCCTGCACGTCGCCATAGAACTTGGCACGGGCCGGATCGAGCGTGTCACCGGCATGCATGAGATCGGCATATGAAATGAGCCGGCCCAGGAGATCGTCGAGCTGCTCGTAGCGCACGACCGCCTGCGCAAGTGCAAGGCCGCCGTCTGGCTGCCCGACGAGCGCGGAAAGCTTGCCCTTGAAATCGTCCTCGAACGCCTTGCTGTACTCGTCGGCCCGGTCGAGATCGCGCTTCACCTTCGGGTCGTCGATGCCGGCATAGAGATCCTTGAGGTTCCATTCCGGCAGATCGCCGAGGCCCTTGCTAGCATCCATGGGGGCGGCGGGTTTCGCGGCTGTTGTGGTTTTTGCGGACGTGGACATGACACCATGAATGAGCTTGCGAGGACGGGACAACACGAGCGCCGGCGCGTGACCGACGCCGTTTTTGTGTGGATTTGATGGCTGTTTTGATATCGTGCGAACCCGCGCCGGATCAAGCAGGCGCCATGTCACGCCTAAGAGCTGACGCCATATCGCGCTAGTGGAATTTCATGCGGAATTCGCGGCTGAGCAGGTCCTGCAGCCAGTTGATCGAGCCAGCGTCCATGCGGCCGATGGCGGCGATGTTGGCCTCAAGCCGCTCGCCGGTGCTGAAGCCATAGCCTTCCAGCACGCTCTCGGCCACCTTGAGGTATTCGGGGTCCCTGATCATGGCCTCGATCGCCTGCTTGAGGGCCGTGCGCGCGGCAGGCGGCGCGTCGCTGTGGAGCATCAGAATCTTGCCGCCGTTGCCGATCGCGCGCGCCACCGCCTTGTAGGATTCCCAATCCGGTCCCGACGGCTCCACCCCATGAATGTCGCGGAAGACCTCGCCAACTGACGGCACGTCACGCGCGGCCGGATCGCGCACGAGCTGGTCGCCATCCATGAAGCCCTGCGCGAACAGCGGCACCGCCTGGCCCTCCTTGACCGATGGTCGCACGCTCTGCTCGAAGATCGGCGTCGCCTGCGAATCGAGGTTGACCTCGTTGCGCAAGAGCGCGAGCCGCACATCGCTCTTGCCCGGATAGCCGGTGACCGACCGGAACTTGACCTTGAGCACCGTGAGGCCGAGCACCGCGTCGATGGTCGAGATCACCTCGGGCACGCCGAGGATAAGTGGCTCGCGCGGATTGAGCGCGTCCTTGGCCAGCTTGATGCCGCTTGTCGGCGACGCATAGGTGATCCGACCCATCGGGGTTGCGACCAGCGCCACAAAATCCGAGACCTTCGCGCGTGCGCCATCGAGGCCCAGCAGGAGCCGCACGAGCAACTGGCCAGTTCCGACCAGCACGGTGGTGCCGTCGCGCGGAACCCGGTTCACATAATTGTTCATGGCCACGACGCTGGCGGCGCCCGGCATGTTCTGCACGATGATCGTCGGCTTGCCCTCGACGTGGCGCGTGAGCCCGTCGGCGATGACGCGGCCGTAGAGGTCGCTGCCGCCGCCGGGCGGAAAGCCGACCAGCACCTTGATCTGCTTGCCCTGAAAGAACGGCGTCTGGGCGCAGGCCGCGCCACCGCTGAGCGCGAGCAGCAGCGCCGCGGTCATCCAACGAAACAGCATGCGCATCGGTCACATCCCTCGCCACCGATAGTGACCCGAAAGCAGGCCGTGCGAAAGGTCCCTTCTATCCGATAGGATTGACCCGCAGATACAAGACGGCGAACTTGCCGGTCACAACACAGGGAGGACATCAGATGCGCAAGACGATGACATCGGCGGCTGCGGCCGCAATCATCGGCCTCTTGGGCACGCAGGCGCACCCCCAGCAGCTTCAGCCGCTGGCGCCGGCGCCGGATTTTGACAAGGTCGTGATCAAGACCACCGATCTCGGCAACAAGACCTACATGCTCGAAGGTGAGGGCGGCAACATCACGGTCGCTGTGGCCAATGACGGCGTCATCATGGTGGACAGTCAGTTCGCTCCATTGCACGACAAGATCAAGGCCGCCGTCGCCGCAATCACCAGCCAACCGATCCGCTATCTGCTCATCACCCATTTTCACCGCGACCATACCGGCGGTAACGAGGCGTTCGGCAAGGACGGCGCAACCATCGTGGCGCACGAGAACGTCAAGGCGCGCCTTGCCAGCGGAACGCGCAACGGCCTCACCGGCAACGTCGTCCCGCCCGCCCCGGCCATTGCGCTCCCGAAGGAAACCTTCAAGGACACCATGACGGTGCGACTGCAGGGACGCTCGGCGGAGCTCAGACATCCGGCGGACATCCACACCGACGGCGACACCTACATCTATTTTTCGGACGCCAACGTGCTGGTCACGGGCGACATGGTTGTCTTCGGCCGCTATCCGAACATCGATTTTGCCTACGGCGGCAGCATTGATGGCATGATCCGGGGGGTCGACGAGCTGATCCAGTTCGCCAAGGACGACACCAAGATCGTGCCGGGACACGGCCCTCTCGGAACGAAGGCGATGATGCGCGAGTATCGGCAGATGCTGGCGGACGCGCGCGAGCGAATTCAGAAGCTGAAAGCCGCCGGCAAGACCGAGGATGAGATCGTCGCCGCCAGGCCGAACGCCGACTATGATGCGAAATATCGCATGGACGAGCGATCGATCGGAAACTTCATCCGCGTGGTTTATCGCTCGCTGAAAAACTGATACCGCCGGAGCTTGTGTTCCGCCTGAATGCGTGCCGCGTGCGAGGAACGCGGCGCGCGAGGCCGCGCGGCCCAGTCCGCCAGCGTCCCTACTCCGCCGCCATCATGGTCGCGGTTTGCTCCGCAAAGATCGGCAAGCCCACCAGCAGCAACTCCATGCCGGTCTGCGAGCTCAGCGCGAAATCTTCCCGGCCCGAGAACGCCGAGTATTTGCGCAGCGCCTCGCCGTTGACCGTCCCCTCGCCCTGCAGCACGAATCCGATCTGAATGCCGCCGCGCGAGGGCTGCAGGGCATTCGCGCCCGGATCGAGCTTCAGGCTCGATATCTGCAGGTGGCGCTCGGAGAAATCGCACAGGTGCTTCCTGGCGAAGCCGGGCTCGGCCGCTTCCCAGTCGAAATTCATGGGCTTGATCAGGATGGGCTCGCCGAAACGCGGCTTGGGATAGACGAGCTTGCGCTTGTTGACGTGCTCCCAGATCGCTTCGTAGCTGTCCTGGTTGCGCTTCTCGCCCGGAGGGAGCTGGCCGACGCGCGTGAAGATGCCCTTCTCGAAAGTGCCGAACTCCTTCATCTCGTCCATGGCCTGCTGCAGCCGTTTCGAGCTGATAAAGCCGGAGCGGCTCGCGCCCCCAAACTGCAGCGTGATGCTCAGGCGCTCGCAATTGCTTTGCTCCGGCCCATAGGGCGTGCCTTCCGGGAAATACGCAAGCTCGCCCGCCTTGATCCATTTTCGGTCGCCATAGTTCTGGCCCTCGCCCTCCAGGCACATGCGGATCTGATCGAAATTGTGCTTGTGGCGCGGCACATCGACCTCGCCCTTCTGCCGCACGAAATAGAGCCGGAAATTGTCGAGCGCCTTGTCGTCGCCGATCAGCAGCGTCTTGAACTCGCGCTCGGCGCCGCGAACGCTGTTGATCTTGGCGCTGTCTTCGGCGTGGGCAACTTGCATGGCTCAACTCCTGATGCAGGCGCTCTCACCACAAGTGCAGCGCAGAATGGGTCTTAGCGCAAGGCCGGCAAGGGCCGATTTCCTGTCGCATAGCCGTGGTTGGAGCCTGGCGAAACTCCTGTCATGATGGGATCCAACAAAAATCGAACATGGTGTCGCGGGAGGCTTTTTCGATGACCACGACTGTCGATGTGCTTGCGCAGGCCTTCAAGGACGCTGGTACTCCCTTCATCGTCGGACATCCGGGCGGCGAGTCGGTCGAGCTGATGGAAGCCGCGCGCCAGCGGCAGATGCGGTTTCTCCTGATGAAGCAGGAGGTGGCCGGCGCCATGCTGGCTTCGACCTGGGGCGATATCACCGGCAGCCCCGGCATCTGCATGTCCACGCGCGGCCCAGGCGCAACCAACATGGTCAACGGCGTGGCGCACGCGTTTCTCGATCGCTCGCCGCTGATCGCGATCACCGATGCCTATTCGCGCCCGACCTACGAGACCGGGCTGCGGCAGCGCATCAACCAGCTCGCACTTTACGAGCCGATCGTGAAGTGGAGCACTACGATCGACGCCAAGACCGTTCGCCAGCAGGTGCGCCGGGCGATCCGCACCGCCACCGGGGCACCGCCTGGCCCCGTGCATTTCGAGTTCCCGCAGAGCGAGTCCATGCGCGAGGCCGGCGACTACGCCGCCGAGCCGCCGCTGGTGCCGAACTTGATTAGGCCCGGTCCCGATCGCGCCGATCTCAAGCCGGCGCTCGATATGCTCGCCCGCTCCCGGCGGCCGATCCTGATCGCGGGGCTCGGGGTGTTCTGGTGCGGCGCGTCGGCCGAGTTCGTCAAATTCGCCGAGCGCATCGGTGCGCCGGTGCTGACCACAACCAAATGCAAGGGCATGATCCCGGAAGATCATCCCCTGCGCGCCGGCTGCATCATCGGTGGGCTGATCGAGCGCAAGCTGGTCATGGAGGCCGATCTCATCGTGACAGTTGGCCTCGACGCGGTGGAGCTGCAGCCCAAGCCCTGGCCCTACACGCTGCCGGTGCTGGCGCTGTCCTCGATCCCGAGCCTCGATGCCTTCGTTCCGGCCGATCCTGAGATCGTCGGCGACCTCAAGGCGCTGCTCGCAGGTCTCGCGCAATGGGCGACGGAGGGAACGAACTGGGGCGAGAAGGCGGCCAGGACATTCCGGGAGGAGGTGCGTGACGCGCTCAATACGCCCAGCACCGGCCTGTCGCCGCAGCGCACGATGGAGGTCGCGCGCGCGGTTCTTCCTCGCGACACGATGGCGACCTGCGACGCCGGCGCGAGCCGGCTCCTGATCGTGCAGAAATGGGAAGCTTATGGTCCGCGCGAGTTTCTAACATCCAACGGGCTCGCATCCATGGGTTACGCGGTCCCCGGCGCGCTCGCGGCCCGCATCGCGTTTCCGGATCGCCCGGTCGTGGCATTCACCGGCGACGGCGGCTTCCTGATGACGATCGCGGAATTGCAGACCGCCCAGCGCGAGAATCTGCCCATCATCGTGCTGGTGTTCGATGATCAGGAGATCGGCCTCATCCGCGTCAAGCAGGAAATCAAGGGCATTCCTCCGCACGGCGTGCGGCTTGGCGGCGTCGATTGGGAGAAGCTCGCCCAGTCCTTCGGCGCCGATGGAGTCGTGGTGGACACGGAGCAGGCGCTCAGCACCGCGCTCAGCGCCGCGGTCAATTCCAAGCGCACCACCGTGATCGCCGCCCGGATCGACGCATCCGGCTATGTGGCGCAGTTCAATGCGCTGCGCGAGCTGTGAACGGGACACCATGACGCGGCGCCGTTTCCTTCGGTTGACGGCCGGCGCCATTGCGCTGCCGGCGCTCACGCGCACGGTCTTCGCGCAAGCCTATCCGGCGCGGCCGCTGCGCCTGATCGTGCCGTTCCCGCCCGGCGGACCAACTGATCTCGTGGCGCGGCCGCTAGCGCAATCGCTGGCGGAGCGGCTCGGGCAGCCCGTCGTGATCGAGAACCGCCCGGGCGCCGGCGCCACCATCGGCACCGAGGCCGCGGTCCGTTCGCCGCCGGACGGCTACACGCTGCTCATGAGCGCATCCAGCAGCGCGATCAGCGCCAGCCTCTACGACAAGCTCAGCTTCAATTTCATCCGCGACATCGCGCCGGTCGCGGGCCTGGTGCGATTCCCGCAGGTGCTGGTCGTGCATCCGGGCGTACCGGCGAGCACCATCCCCGGGCTTATCGCCTACGCCAAGGCCAATCCGGGAAGGCTCAACTTTGCATCACCGGGCGCCGGCACCGGCCCGCATGTGACCGGCGAGCTGTTCAAGATGCTCACCGGCGCCACGATGGTGCACGTGCCTTATCGGGGCGTGGCTCCCGCGATGACCGATCTCATCGCCGGACAGGTGCAATTGATGTTTGTCGTTCCGGTCGGGCTGGTCGAGCACATCGAGAGCGGCAAGCTGCGTGCGATCGCGGTGACGACCGCAACACGCTCGCGCCTGCTGCCGCAACTCCCGACCGTGAGCGAGGCCGTGCCGGGCTACGAGGCAAGCACCTGGTTCGGCGTCGGCGCGCCGAGGAATACGCCGGCGGACATCGTCGAACGGCTCAACCGCGACATCAACGCCTGCCTGGCAGAGCCCGCGATGAAAGCGCGTCTTGCCGACCTCGATGGAACACCCCTCGTTGGCGCGCCTGCCGATTTCGCCAAGCTCATCGCCGAAGAGACCGAGAAGTGGAGCAAGGTGGTGAAGTTCGCCGGCATCAAGGCGGAGTGATAGACGCTGCAATTCCGAAAGAGTTTGCTCGCCACGTCTGCGGCGCGTTGCACGCGCCCAAACAAAAGCTCGGCCGGACGATGGCGCCGGCCGAGCGGGGCAGCTTCACACAAACACACACGCTAGCGTGTCATGCGCCGAGTTGTTCCAGGCGCGCTTCGATGTCGAGTGGGGTGTAGGTCGGATGGGCTACTCTGATTTGCGCCCACAGGCGATTGCGCCGGTCGATGTAGGCTTGCAGAATTTTCGAATGCTTGAATTCCCGCATCTGATTGATCATCGATCCCTCCATTCGATGTTCAGCCTCGCGAGCGCATTACAGACGAAATTCTCGAAATGAAAAGCTTATCCTTAATCGTTGGTTAATCGGCAACGCGGTTTTTGCACCTGCGTCTTTACCAAATCGTAAGGTTGAGGTCGCGGCGCGCCCGAAATGTGCTATGGTGTTGTCGATGCGGCGGACGACCCCGGAGCGGTGCGAGGCCCCCCAATCCGAGCGGTGTCTGCAAGTCAATTCCTGCTCACAGCAGGAGACGAGCGCCCGGTCGCACCCGGGCGCTCGACCATTGTGGGCCTTGCTCCAACGCTGTTGCGTCAGAATACGGGCGCTTGTTATTGCGCCCTCTCCCCATAGCCCGCGAAGACGGGCGTAAACGCCCTTTTGCGGGAGAGGGCAGCGCTTGAAGATCAACAAATACAGTTGGGTGAGGGCTTGCGAAATCCCCCTCACCCAATCCGTTATGTTGAACTGCGGAGTTATGTTGAACTGCGGAGGGGCCCTCTCCCGCGAGGGGAGAGGGCGCATAAACAACCGCCTCGACTGCGCCGCCGTGACGGTTCGTCACCGCTTCTTACGCAGGAGCGTTCACTTGTCGAACAGCGCAAATGTCCAGAGCGACGCCCCGTACGGGACGTTGTTGAGGTTCGGATCGCCGCTGCGCTCCGCATAGACGCCGCCGAGACCGCTCACCACCGTGACATATTGCTTGCCGTCCTTCTGCCATGTCACCGGCTGGCCGACGATGCCGGACGGAGTCTGGAAGCTCCACAGCACTTTGCCGTTCTCCGCATCGAGCGCCTGGAGCTCGCCCGTCATAACTCCGGTGAACACGAGATCGCTCGCCGTCACCATGGTGGAGGAGTAGTTCGGGCTCTTGTACGGCGTCTCCCACTTCGACTTGCCGGTCATGGGATCGACCGCCTTGAGGTAGCCACGGACGTTGGGATCGTCGAGCACGACGGTGCGCTTGACGGTCGGAGCTCCGGCCGGGCGACCGGGCGCAAGCTTCGGCGGCTCGCCCGCCTCATACGTCATGCCGACATTCAGCGTGTTGATGTAGAGCAGCCCGGTGCGCGGGCTGAACGCCGCATGCTGCCAGTTGGTGACGCCCGAGACTGACGGCCACACGGTGACGTTCTTGCCCTCAAGGGCGTTCTTGAACACATCCGTCACGACCGGACGACCGGTCTTCAAGTCGACGCCGCTCGCCCAGTTGACCTTGCCGAAAGCATTCGCCGCGATCAGCTTGCCGTCCTTCGCATCGAGCACATAGAGGAAGCCGTTGCGGTTGGGCTGCATCACCACCTTGCGCGCAGAGCCGCCGACGTTGACGTTGCCAACGATCGGAGTCTGCACCGCGTCGTAGTCGAACGGATCCTGCGGCGTCGTCTGGTAGTACCAGACGCGCTCGCCGGTCTTCGGCCGCACCGCGAAGACCGCGTTGGTGAAGAGATTGTCGCCTTTGCGGGCGCGCGGGTTCCAGGGCGCCGGATTGCCGATCCCCCAATAGACCAGATCAAGCTCCGCATCGTAGCTGCCGGTCACCCAGCTCGAGCCGCCGCCGGTGAGCTGCGAATCGCCCTCCCAGGTTTCCGATCCTGGCTCGCCCTTGGCCGGAACCGTGTAGGTCCGCCAGAGATGCTTGCCGGTCTTGGCGTCGTAGCCTTCGAGCAGACCGCGATGGCTAAACTCGGCGCCCGCGACACCGGTGATGATGACGCCGTTGACGATCAGCGGGGCGCCCGTCATGGCGTACCCATTGGCGGTGGTCACCGGGTCCGGCGACTTGACGGTCCAGACCTCCTTGCCGGTCTTGGCATCGAGCGCGGTCAGGCGGTTGTCCATCAGCGCGCGGATGATCATGCCCTCGTAGATCGCGGCGCCGCGATTGACGATGCCGCAGCAGACGACCCGCAACGTCTCTGGCGGATATTCATGCACGACCCGCCAGATCTGCTTGCCGGTCACGGCATCAACCGCCGAGGTCGCATTGTGGGTGGTGATGTAGACGACCCCGTCCTTGACGATGGGAAACGCTTCGCCGCCCTGCAGATCGTTGAGCGAATAGGACCACACCGGTACCATTTTGCTGACGTTCTGCTTGTTGATCTGGGTGAGCGGGCTGAACCTCTGCCCCTGGTAGCCCATGCCGTAGACGAGCACGTCGTCTGGCGTGGTGGCATCGTTCTTCAAGTCCTCGGCAGTCTGCGCCAGCGCCACGAACGACGTGGTCGCACTTAGCAATGCCGCAAGAAGCCCGGATCGAATCATATCGTGTCCTCCCTGAGACGCTGATGGGCTTGATCTTCGGCGTGGACGTTAGTCGCTTTTGGTGCCGCCGCCAATCTGTCCCGGGCCTTCCAATTGCCGCAGCCGAACCTATGCTGCCCAACAATATAAGGACTGCCCCTCTGACAGGGACAGCCCACAGCGGGAGGAACATGCCATGCCTCGTCACTGGATGGTCGGCGGCCCACTTGCGCTCATGTTGATGTTGGGCAGCGCCGCAACGGCGGCCCCGCCGATCGGCACGCCGCTCCCCGGTATGGCGGACAAGGTGGTGATCAACGAGCGCGGCAGGGCGAAGATTCACACCTTTGCGCCGGCCCCGATGGCGGCCACGACCCACATCGTCGAAACCGCCGAGGGCCTGGTGGTGATCGACGCCCAGCAGTTCGTGTCCGGCGCCAAGGAGGTCATCGCCTATGTGCGCTCGCTCAACAAGCCGGTGCGGCGGCTGATCATCAGCCACGGCCACCCCGATCATTGGCTCGGTCTCGGCGAATGGGGCGAGGTGCCGGCTTCCTCGATCCCCGAGATCAAGACCTTCATCAACGGCGAGGACGGTGCCTTCATCTATCGGGCGCGCCGCGACGGTATTCCGCCCTATCCGGCGCTGGGTCCTGAGATCTCCGCACGCAAGGGCGTCATCGCTGGGGAGTTGCGCACCGGCAGCGAAAAGATCATCGGGCTCGATTTCGTGTTCGAGAAGGTGCTCGACGGCGAGGCCGACGTGCAGCTGCTCATCAAGATTCCGGAGCTCAAGACTCTGGTGGTGCAGGACCTGATCTTCAACAACATGCATCACTTCGTCGGCCAGAACCGGCTCGCCGCCGATGCGCTACCGACCTTCGACGCCTGGGCCAACGGTCTGCGCCGGATCAAGAGCGAGAATGCAGGCACCGAGGTCGTGCTGGTCGGCCATGGCGCGCCCACCGGGATAGCCGCATTCGATGAAAGCATCGCCTATCTCGGCAAGGCCAAGGAGATGTTTCAGAAGGCCAAGAACGGCGACGAGCTGCACAAATTGATGGAGGCCGCGTTCCCGGGCCTGCCGGGAATTCGCTACATCGATATTTCGAGCCGCTACATGTATCCGACCAAGTGATCGGCTCACCGCAGTCCGCGAACATGGTGCGGACCAAGACTTAAGTCAGCGTCCGCCTGCCGAGTATGTTTTGGCAAAGCCGTTGCGCGCATTGGTGACGGTAAAGGTCCCGTCCGGTTGCGCCGACACCTTGATCCAGAACGCCGGCCCGTTGTGGACGGGCGCCGGCGGCGTCAGCGGGCCGGGCGGCGGCGCCGCGATCGGCGCGACCGGCATCGCGGGCGACGGCTCGTCGATCGGATTGGCGATGAAGAGCCCAGGCACGGTGTATTCCTGGCCGCTGAGCTGGGAGAAATGAATCTGCCAGAGATCCTCGAGGCCGGGCGAGCTGTAGAGCACCTTCATGGCGTCGGGCTGGCCGCCCTTGCGGGTGCCGTTATTGATGATGCCGACACGCGGACGCACGGCGTGCACCAGCGCCTCCGAGTTGGAGCTCGGCTGCCCGTGATGCGACACGATGAACAGGTCGGCGGTGCCGATCCGGTTCATCGGGCACATCAGGTCGAACTCCTTGTTCCAGGTGAGATCGCCGAGATGCACGGTGCGGAATTTGCCGAACGTGAGCACGCTGCCGACCGATTGCGCGTTCTCGGTCGGGTCGTTGTCCTTCGGCTTGTGGCTGGCGCAGGACGAATTGGCACCTCCCGCCCCCGGCAGCGCGGTCTTGAGCGATTCACCCGCCGCAGTGACGATGCGCCAGTCAAGGCCGGCGACCGCAAGGGTGTCGCCCGGCTTCGCAATCGTGCGCTTGGCTTTGCCATAGAGCTCCGGATAGGTCTTGCCGAGAAACTCATCGATGATCGGATTGGGCTGCACGGTCGGCCCGTGATCGACGAAGTGGCGGATCGGAATGCGCTTGGCGAGCTCGGCCATGGCGCCGAAATGATCGTTGTGCCAGTGCGTGGTGATCAGATGATCGATCTGCGTCAGGCCGGCATCCTTGACCGCCGCCATGATCCGCTCGGCGTCGCGGACCGCGGCCGGCGCGACATTGCCGGAATCGATCAGCACCGCCTCGCCGGATGGCGGCACGAACAGCGTGGCGTTGCCGCCTTCGACGTCGATGACATAGATGTCGAGCGTCGTGCGGGTCTGCGCGGCGGCGCCGTAACGGCCGATGCCGATGAGCAGCGCCGTCAAGCCGACGGCAATCGTGAGCGACAATCTGATCCGCATTGATTTTTCTCCAGGCTGACCGGGTTGTGCCGCGTGCGCGCTATCTCGCGACGGGCTTGAAGTAGCGCGTGTCCGGAGGCGCTTGATCCTTTCGCGCCGGCATCAGGTAGCCGTCGCCGCTGATCATGTAATTCTCATTGCCGACGAAGACATGATTGTTGCCTTCCGTGCAGGCATTCTCTGACCAGATCACCTTCTCGCGCTCGAGCTTGTAGCGCTTGGTGGTCGACCAGGGCCGCGTCAACGCCGGATCGATGGTGGTGACCTCATTGACCAGGTGGTCCGGGTTGGCCTTGTCGAGATAGAGCTTCTCCTTGATGACCGTGAGGTTGTCCTTGTGAAAGGGAATGCCCGAATTGTCGTAGGTGCGCGGGCCGCGCAGGTTCCGGGTCTCGACCTCGAGCGTGTCGTAGCGGCCGTCACCGTCGGTGTCGCTCCACTTGCCGATCGAATAGCCCACGAAGGTCGGCTCCTGGTCCTCCTTGAGCCAATCGCGTCCGTCGGTGTAGATGCGGCGGGGCAGGGCGTTGGAATTCTCAAACAGCACGTAGGTGATGTTCGGCGTGATGATGAACTCGAGCGGGAAGATCGTGGTCATCGCCCGCGGCATGCCCATCGGCAGACAGCGGGCGGTCATGTCGGCACCCTGTCCGCCGGCAGCCTGATCCGCCATGCTGGCTTCGTGGACGGCGCGGTATTCCTCGGTCAACGGCGCCTGTTGCCCGCGGCCGGAGGGCTTGGTCGAATCGTAGCGTGGCGGTCCGGTTTCGGCGCGCCGGCGCTGACCGCCCCAGTCCGGATATTTCGACATGTCCTGCGCGACAACGGCCGTTGTCGAGATCATGAGCAGGAGCGCCATTGAACCGAGCAAGAATTTGCCAAGCAAGAATTTGCCAAGCATGACCATCCTCCCTGCATGACGTTCTCACGACCTCGCGGCCGATCTGTCTTTACGAGGTTGGCCCGGCCCCCGGCCGGGCGATTACGGTCCTGACAATATTCTAGCGCGAGCCCACCGTGCTCAGCGTTAGCTCGTTGCGGATGACCTTGCCGCCCTTCATCACGAACTTGACGCGTTGCAGCTCGGTGATGTCGGCGAGCGGATCGCCGGACACGGCGACCAGGTCGGCGAACTTGCCCTTCTGGAACGACCCAACCTGCTCCGCCATTCCGAGCACCGTCGCGTTGTTGACGGTCGCGGCCTGAATGGCGGCGGCCGGCATCATGTGCGCCTGCTTGACCAGCGCCACGATCTCGAGCGCCTGCGTGCCATGCGGGAACGTGGAGCCATCAACGCCGCTCCCCACCATGATGGTCATGCCCTTGGTGGCGGCCGCCATGGTGACCGCCTTCTCGAAGATCGGGATCATCCGATATTTGCCGCCGGTGTTCTTGTTGTCGTTGTCGTCCATATAGGGCTCGATGTAGCGCTGCAGCGTCGGATCGTAGGCGAGCTTCTTCGCCACGATCGTGTCGGCCAGCTCCTGGGTCAACCCGAAGGCGTGCTCGACGGTGTCGCAGCCGGCCGTGATGGTGTTCTTCAGTCCCTCGCCGCCGAACACATGGCAGCCGGCCTTTTTGCCGAGGCGGTGGGTCTCCTCGATCAGGGCCTGCAACACCGCCAGCGGATAGGTCGTCACGTAGTTGATCTCGCCGGTCGGCGTGAAGGAATAGGCGCCACCGGGATAGAGCTTGATCCAATCCACGCCGCGCTCGACATGGTCGCGCACGGCGGAGCGGCCTTCCTCGGCCGAGGTGATCCGCATGCCTGCCAATGGATTGACCGGAACATTGGCCGCAATCGCCGGGCCCCAGACGATGCCACGTCCCGCCACCTGGAAGCGCGGGCCGTCGAGGCGGCCTTGGTTGATGGCGTTGCGCATCTCGACATCGGCGTAACCGTTGCCGTGCGAGCTCATGTCGCGCGCGGTGGTGAAGCCCGCGCGCAGGTCGGCTTGCAGATTGTGGATCGCGATCAGCGTCGAGGTCTCGCGCGACATGCCCGCCTTCGGGGTGTTGAACATGTGCGTGTGCGCATCGATCAAGCCGGGCAGGACCGTCGCCTGACCGAGATCGATCACCTGCGCGTCCGCGGGAATCTTCACCTGCGCGGCGGACCCGATCTCGATGATGCGCTCGCCCTGCAGCACCAGCACCTGGTTGGTCAGCATCTGCCCGCTCGTGCTGTCGAACAAGCGACCGGCGCGGACTGCCACCACGCTGGCAGGCGGCGGGCATTGATAGGAGCCGCCTTCAGGCCCGAAGCATGGCTTCTCTCCCGCGCCCCGCCAGGGCGCTCCCGCTCCACCCTCCTGGGCCCAAAGCGTGGTCACCAGCGCAGTCGAGGCGACTAATCCAACTGCGGTCGATTTCAACGCGGATGTGTATCGCATCGTCATCCTCCCCCAATCTTCAATTTTTGAATTCGCGCCGAGTTAGCGGGCTCACCAGGTATCGGGTTCATCCGCCCTTGGATGAGCAGCACTATACATCATGGCCCCGCGGCTGCGGCCAGTTATTTGGCGCGTCCCCGATCACAATGCCCACGACCGAAAGCGCCCGCCACAAGCGATACCATTGGTGTAGGATGCGCGGTGCCGATCAAAAAACAACAGGTCAAGGGAGGATCCCATGCGTTGGCAAGCCAGGCTGCTCGGCATGTGCGTCGTGTCCGCCATTGTGGCAATGACAAGCGCGCCGGTGCGAGCCCAGGGAACCGGCAAATACTTTGCGCTGAAAGATCAGGTGGTCGCCGTTCGCGCTGCATCGATGTTCGACGCGAAGGCGGGCACGCTGGTGATGAACGCGGTGGTGCTCATCAAAGGCGACCGCATCACCGATGTCGGCGCCAACCTGCAAATTCCGGAAGGCGCACGCGTGATCGACCTCGGGACCGCGACGATGATGCCCGGCATGATCGACGCGCATGTGCACGTCAACACCGGCGGCAACACCGCAAGCCTGGCGGCGCGCGCCTTGCGGGCGCTGGCGAACGCCCAGATCGATCTCGACGTCGGCTTCACCAAGGGTGGAATGGTCATACGCAACGAGATCAATCCGTGAGCATGCGACTGCTCACGGCCCCTGACAGGAGGAAACACATGCCTCATCGACACTCGATCATCGGCGCTGCGATACTTCTCGCAACGCTGTGCGTCGGCGCGAGCGCCCAGGACACCAAGAAACTCCCGGACGATTGGGACGGCCTGTGGGGGCGCGGCAGCCCGGTCGGGCTCTGGGACCCGAGCAAGCCGCCCGGCTTGCGGCAGGAGGCGCCGCTCACGCCCGAATACCAGGCGATCTACGAGCAGAACATCGCCAAGCAGCGGGCCGGCACGTTCTTCGACATCAAGGGCATCTGCGGCCCGGTCGGCATGCCGCGCGTGATGATCCTCTATGAGCCGATCGAGGTCATCATCAAGCCGAGGACCACCTACATGCTGGCCGAATCGATGAGCCCGCTCCGGCGCATCTATACCGACGGACGCGATTTCCCGAAAGGAGAAGCCGACGCGCTGCGGAACTTCAACGGCTACTCCATCGGTAAATGGTCCGACACCGACAATGACGGCGTCTACGACACCCTCGAGGTCGAGACCCGCTACACGCAGGGGCCGCGCCTGTTCGATTCGACCGGCATCCCGCTGCACCAGAACAATCAGACGGTCGTGAAGGAAAAGCTCTCTCTCGACAAGGCCGACCGCAACATCCTGCGCAACGAGATCACCACCATCGACCACGCGCTGACGCGCCCCTGGACGGTGAGCCGCTTCTATCGCCGCGTCACCAATCCGATCTACGAGGAATACAACTGCACCGAGGACAACCGCTGGATCACCATCGGCGACAAGCTCTATCTCCTCGACGGCGAAGGCTATGTGATGCCGATCCAGAAGGACCAGCCGCCGCCAGACCCGAAATATCTGCAGAAGTACTTCAAGCAGCCGACGCAGTGAGGGTCGTTACGCATTGGCGTGCCGATTCGCGCCGCGAACGGCATCGCTCAGGAACGTGACGACCGCTGCGTTGAACACGTCCGGGCGCTCGATGTTGGAGATGTGCCCGGCCTGCTCGATCTCGACGAGGCGCGAGCCCTTGATGGCGGCGCGCATCTCGCGCGTGTTCTCCGGCGGCGCACCGTGATCCTCGCTGCCGCACATGAGCAGCGTCGGCAGGCTGATCTCGCCTAGCCTGCGCCCATAATTGGGCCGCGCCAACGCGGCCGCGCAGCCGCAGCATCCGATGTCCGGTCGACGCCACAACGGCCACCGGAACATGACTTCTCAGAATTCCTGATACTCGGGGCTGGCCTTGACCACGGTCGCGAGCGCAACCTGCATACCGCGCGCATGACCGCCGGCGGACATGCGCTTCAGCGCTGCAACCGGCTTGGGTGCGTCGGCCGATGTTGGGGCCTGCCGTTTCGCGGCTCTTGCAACATCGGCGTCCGCGCTGCCAGCGGTATCGACCGTATGCAAGGTGTACACGTCATTGCGGAGCCGAAAGAAGGCGCCCCGTTCGTTCATCGTCCTGGCTTGCTGCTCCAGAATCTTCGCGGTGGCGGCATTCTCCTCGACCAGCGCCGAGTTCTGCTGCGTCACGTCGTCCATCTCGGTTAACGCCTTGTTGACCTGCTCGATGCCGGTTGACTGCTCAAGACTGGCGTTGGCGATGTCGGATACGATCGCAGTGACGGTTTTGATCGACGCCATAATGTCGTTAAGAGCTGCGCCAGCCTGGTTGACGAGGTCCACCCCGTCCTTCACCTGCGCGTTGCTGTTGGAGATCAGATCCTTGATGTCCTTGGCGGCTTGTGCGGATCGCTGCGCCAGGTTGCGGACTTCGGAAGCCACCACCGCAAACCCGCGTCCAGCCTCTCCGGCGCGGGCAGCCTCGACCGCCGCGTTGAGGGCAAGCAGGTTGGTCTGGCGGGCAATCTCGTCGATGACGCCGATAATGTCGGAGATCTTGCACGAGGACTCTTCGATCTTTGCCATCGCGCTGACGGCCTTGGCGACGACCTCGCCGCCGCGATCTGCCACCTCTCGGGTCGTGCTGGCGGACTGTTTCGCCTGCTGGGCGTTCTCGGCGTTTTTCTTCACGGTTGCAGAGATCTGCTCCATCGATGCAGAAGTCTGTTCGAGCGAGGCCGCCTGCTCCTCGGTGCGCTGCGACAGATCGGTCGAGCTGGTTGAGATTTCCGCCGAGGCCGTTGTGACTTCGCGGGAGGCAATCTTGATCTCCGCGATGGTCGAGCCAACCTTCTGCACCACCGTCTCGGCGGCGCCCGCAATCTGACCGATCTCATCCTTTCGGCCGAGCCCCGGCAGCACGACGTCGAACTGCCCCTCCGCCAACTTCAGCATGGCGGTCTTGAGCTCCGCCAGCCGCCTGACGATGTCGCGAATAAAGAAAGCCGATATCCCGCCGACGAGAACGAGAACAAGGAATCCGACCAGCCCGCCGACGGCCAGTGCACGATTGCGATCAGTCGCCAGATCGTCGTTATAGACGCCGGTGCCGATGATCCAGCCCCATGGCTCGAACAAGGCAACATAGGATGTCTTCTCGACCGGCTTGTCGAACCCCGGCTTGGGCCACATGTAGTCGACAAAGCCGCTGCCGCTGGCCTTTGCCACCTTCACGAATTCCACGAACAGCGCCGTGCCGTTCGGATCCTTGAAGTCGCTCACATCCTTTCCGTTCAGCTCCGGCCGGGTCGGATGCATCACGATGTTGGGACGCAGGTCGTTGATCCAGAAATAATTGTCGCCCTGATAGCGGATCTTCGAGACAAGTTCGAGCGCTCGCGTCTTTGCGTCCGATTCGCCCAGTTGCCCGGACTTCACCAATGCATGCTGGGCAACGATGAGGCTGAAGACCGTGTCGGTGAGCCCCTTGAGTTCTTGGTGCCGTCGCTCGACTACCGCCCTCGATTGAAAGTAGACCAATGTCGTCGAGACTATGGCGAGCCCAATGGCGAACAGTCCTACTGCGCTGTAAAGACGCGCCCGAATATCGAATCTGATCAAGGCGTTTCCCTATTTCTCAGGGCAGACTTTCGGCGTCTACGACACGCGGAGTGCCTTACGCCGCGTGGCGCTTGCGGTTAGGCAGGTTGGCACCTCAACAATCGTCTATACCGGTTAACGCGACGCTAAGAACGTTTAGCCGTGCTTGGGAAGACCATACGACCTTTGCCAAGCCTGGAGTGGCCGAGCGCACTCAATCCGTCGCGGTCGCACACGACGCGGGGTTTCGCCGCGGCAGTATCCGCTGAGCTCAACGAGGTCGAGGCACCCTGACAATTCCAACACCCGCGCCAACAACAAGCCCCGGGGCGCTCCCCGGGGCTTCGATGTCGGTCGCAGCTTTCGGCGTTGCGACGCCGCCCGTCCCGCTCAGTTCGCGGCGAAGCAGTAGAACAGGCCGGCGCCGCCGGTCGAGCGCAGGTCGGCCTGGCTGCAGCCGCCCTCGGAGCCGCGCGAGGGATGCGAGGAGTTCCAGGACTTTGACGGCTCGTCGTCGCGCAGGCCCTTGCGGTCGATGTGGCCGAGCATGGCGGCACCTTGCGTGCTCTTGGTCCAGTTGCCGCAGGTGCGGTCTTCGCCCGCCGCGAAGGCGCGGCCGTCCGGCTGCGAGCCGGTCAGCACGTCATGATAGTTCGGCGTCATGCCGACGCCCGCCACCATGGTGCCGCGCTCGGTCAGCGAGGTCTGCTGGCCGAGCTTGTTGTTGGCGCTGTGCAGGTCGTCGACGTTCTGGGCGACGGCCTCCTTCTTGAAGTTCACCCACGGGCCGCGGCCGATGCGGTCGCGCGCGTTGACGGCGCCGGTGGCCGCCTGCGTGCTGAGATAGGCGCGCCAGGTCTTGCTGCCGGCACCGGCGCCCTGTGCCAGCGTCTGGCAATGACGGTCGGCGCCTTCGAGCCCGCCGAGATCGGCGCCTTTGCCGGAGCCGACGCTGGTCACGAAAAACGTCATGTCGGGCGATTGCGGCGCCTGCTGCGCATAAGCGCCCGCGCTCAATCCAAGGCAGATGAGCGTGGCCGAGCCGAGTAACGACAGTCGCGTGCTGGTCTTCATTGGTCTTCCTCCCACTGATTTCTACCACTGAGTTGGCTCGGTGGCCCGAGCCCAAGCCGCGCCACTTCGGCGCTGCTTTCGGGCGCGACCATGACACATCGACCGCTAGGCCGGGAATAGGGATCGCGCCGCTTGCGCGCCGAGGCAAGTCGTCACACATTCACGATAGGTGAATACGAGGCGGGGCAGGAGCAACGCCTTGGACGTGGAAGGCGGCTTTCGAGGCCGCCGCGCAAGCCATTTCGGCCAATCCCAACCCAATTGGTATAATAGTAATAATCACAAATATTTAGCTCCGAAATCGCAGCCTTAGTACGGCCTTAAGCCTCATCCGCCAGAGTCGCCCCAATTCGGCACAGCATCGGTGTTGCGTGGAGTAGCCATGTCCGAGCGCGTTCTCATCGTCGACGACGATCCCGTCCAACGCCGTCTCCTGGAGAACATGGTGACGCGCGCGGGCTACCAAGCGGTCGTGGCCGAGGGCGGCGATGCCGCGGTGGCGCTGCTCACCGGCGCGGATCGCTTCGATGCGGTCGTGCTCGACCTGATGATGCCCGATCTCGACGGCCTGGGCGTGCTTGCCAAGATGCGCGAGGCCTCTCTCGCTGTTCCGGTCATCGTGCAGACCGCCCATGGCGGCATCGACAATGTGGTGACGGCGATGCGCGCGGGCGCGACCGATTTCGTGGTCAAGCCGGTCGGCGTCGAGCGCCTTCAGGTGAGCCTGCGCAACGCGCTCGCGGCGAACGCGCTCGCGGGCGAGCTCAACCGCCTCAAGCGCAGCCGCAGCGGCACGCTGACATTCCGCGACATCGTCACCCGCAGCGCGCGCATGCACGCGGTCATCCGGACCGCTGAGAAGGCGGCGGGCTCAGCCATCCCGGTGCTGATCGAGGGCCACTCCGGCGTCGGCAAGGAGCTGATCGCGCGCGCCATCCACGGCACCGGCGAGCGGCGTTCGAAGCCGTTCGTCGCGGTCAATTGCGGCGCCATCCCCGACAATCTGGTCGAGTCGATCCTGTTCGGCCATGAGAAGGGCGCCTTTACCGGCGCGACCGAGCGCCACACCGGCAAGTTCGTCGAGGCGTCGGGCGGCACGCTGTTCCTGGACGAAGTCAGCGAGCTGCCACCGGCCGCTCAGGTCAAACTGCTGCGCGCGATCCAGGAAAACGAGGTCGAGCCGGTCGGCGCCCGCAGGCCGGTCAAGGTTGACGTGCGGATCATCTCGGCCACCAACCGCGACCTGATCGCGGACGTCATGCAAGGCCGCTTCCGCGAGGACCTGTTCTATCGTCTGCACGTCTTCCCCATCAACGTGCCGGCGCTGGCCCAACGGTCGGAAGACATCCCTGAGCTCGCCCGGCATTTCGTCGCCCGCTTCGCAGCCGAGGAGGGCAAGCGAATCACAGGCATCACCGCCGAGGCGCTCGCCCTGCTCGCCGCTTATCACTGGCCCGGCAACGTGCGGCAGCTCGAGAATGCCGTGTTCCGGGCCGTGGTGCTGGCGGAGCGAGGCGAGCTCGGCTTGGCGGAATTCCCGCAGATCGCCCAGGCCGCCCGCGCGCTTACGCCGATGACGCGGGACATCGCGGCCATGCCGAGCCACGATGCGCCCGGCTTGGCGGCACCCGCTTTGGCCGAATCGGCCCCGGCCGAGGCGCGCAGTGGCACGCCCTATAGCGGCACGCCCCATGCCAAGCTTGCGCTGCTCGATGCCACGGGTGACGTCCGTCCCCTGGAGGAGATCGAAAGCGAGATCATACGCTTCGCCATCACCCATTACCGCGGACAAATGTCCGAGGTGGCCCGCCGCTTGCAGATCGGCCGTTCAACGCTTTATCGCAAGCTCGACAGCCTGGGACTTGCGGCGGAGCCCGAAGAGCCCCATCCACAGCCCGTTGTCAGCGGGTGACAGCGGCGCAAAATCGACGCAAACGCGCGGGAATTTGAAGCCCACCCCGTTGCCTTTACGGGCATTTTCGGGTTGAGGTCGTGGCACTGGCGGAACCTCGTTTCAGGGGTCCCTCGAATCATCGGGAGAAGGCGAATGCGCGGGTATGACCGCATCCTGGCAGGCACAGCGTTAGCGCTGATTCTCGCGCTTGCACCGACCGCCTACGCGCAGCCCGATCTGCTCGAGTCGAAGATGCCCCTGCCTGAGCAGGCCATCTTGCCGCCACCCACGGCCGCCGACTTGACCGGCTCCACCGGCGAGATCGCCACCATCGCCCCCGAAGCCGCGCCGAGCGAAAGCGCGGCGGCAGTGCCGGAAAAGGCCCCCGATCCGCTGGCGGCGCTCGACGCCGCCGATCGGCCGATCGCCGAAAAGATGCGCGACCTGCTGACCGCCAAGGTCGACCGGATATTCCCCAACCGGAAGGAACGCGGCATCGTCGAGACGTTCTACCAGAACCGCAATCTCGCTCCGCTGTGGATCGAGCAGGGCGTCGTCAATGCGCGCGCCAAGGCGGTGATCGAGCGCCTGCGCACGGCCGACGCCGATGGCCTCGACCTCAAGGACTACAAGATTCCGAATCTCGACGCCGTCAGCGCGGATGCGCTTGCCGAAGCCGAGCTCAAGTTCACGCTGACCGTGCTCAGCTTTGCGCGTCACCTGCAGGCCGGGCGCTTTCCCTATTCGCGCGTCGGCAAGGACATCGAGGTGCCGCAGGTGCCGCCCGACCCGGCCGTCGTGCTGACCGCGATCGCGGACGCCGGCGACGTGGCCAAAGCGCTTGACGAGTTCAGCCCGCCGCATGAGGGCTATCGCAAGCTCAAGGCCAAGCTTGCCGAGCTGCGCGGCTCGAACCTGGATGAAGAGAAGTTCGTGCGCATTCCGGAGGGCCCCACGGTGCGCCCCGGCATGACCGACGCGCGCATACCGCTGTTGCGCAAGCGACTCAACGTCGTCGGCGACGAGGACAGCCTGCGTTACGACAACGATCTCGTCACGGCCGTGAAGGCCTTCCAGAAGGGCAAGGGTGTCAACGCCGACGGCACGCTCGGCGCCAGCACGGTCCGCCTGCTCAACGGCGTCGCCCCGCCCCGCCGCGCCGATTCGATCGACACCGTCGTCATCAACATGGAACGCTGGCGCTGGCTGCCGCGCGATCTCGGCAAGATCAACGTGATGGTCAACATTCCTGACTACACGTTGCGGGTGTTCAAGAATGGCAACCTGCACTGGTCGACTCGCGTGGTGGTGGGCAAGCCGAACCTGCAGACGCCGCTGCTCAGCGCGCAGATGAAGTACATCACGGTCAACCCGACCTGGAACGTGCCGCCGTCGATCATCAACAACGAATACCTGCCGGCGCTGGCGCAGGATCCGACCGTGCTCGATCGCATGGGCCTCAAGCTCGTCAACAACCGCGACGGCTCGGTCCACATCTACCAGCCGCCGGGCGACGGCAATGCGCTCGGACGGCTTCGGTTCAACTTCCCCAACCGGTTCCTGGTCTACCAGCACGACACGCCGGACAAGCACCTGTTCGCGCATGACACGCGCGCCTACAGCCATGGCTGCATGCGCGTGCAGGATCCGCCCAAATACGCCGAGGTGCTGCTGAACCTGGTCCGCCCGACCGAAAACTGGACCGCCGACCGCATCAAGAAGATGTTTGGCACCTCGGAGGTCGACATCCAGTTCCCGACCTTCATCCCGGTCAACCTGACCTACCAGACCGCGTTCGTGGACGACGACGGCAAGCTGCAGATCCGCCGCGACATCTACGGCATCGACAGTCGGATGCAGGCGGCGATCAAGAGCGAGCGCGGCATGGTCGAGATGGCCCAGGAACGGCCCAAGGATCCCAACACGACCTCGACGGTCAAGCGCGCCCGGCCCACCGATTCGCCACGCCAAGCTGCTGGCGGCTTCTTCGAGCAGCTGTTCGGTACGCGCACCAGTCAGCAGCAGGCCCGGCCGGTCCCCGGCAGCCGCGTCCGCTGACCCTTGTCCACAGCGGGGTGGTGCGCGTTAACCACCCCTTGCGGTTTGGCCACTTTTTGCCACACTCCGCCTGTAGCCCTAGGGGTATCGGGGGGACGGGGTACGCGCTAACAACGCATTAACCGATCCCTATTAAGACTGTGTTCACCATGTTTGTTGCGGCGGGGACGGCCGTGGCGAACTGCGATGTTGGCGGCGACTAACTGGTCGTTGCGACAAGCGTTGAACACAATTTTAACGCGGGATCGCAAGTGCCATTGAAGACTGCGCGCAGATCAAGTGGCCATCATCGCCCGGTGCGTGTCGGTTATTGCGCGAGTCTTGCCGCTCTCTTGATCCTCTTCGGGTCTGAAAGCCTGCAAAACGCGACCGCCAACGGCGATACGCGCTCGATCTCGCTGCGCAACACCCACACCAAGGAGACCGTGACGGTCACCTTCAAGGTGAACGGGCGCTACGATGAAGAGGCGCTCAAGAAGCTCAATCACATTCTGCGCGATTGGCGGGAAGAGCAGCCGACCCGCATGGACCCCCACCTGTTCGACCTGATCTGGGACGTCTATCGCGAGGTGGAGGCAACCGAGCCGATCTCGATCGTCTGCGGCTATCGCTCGCCCGGCACCAACGCCATGCTGCGGCGCCGCTCGAGCGGCGTGGCCAAGTTCAGCCAGCACATGCTCGGCAAGGCGATGGATTTCTTCATCCCGGGCGTGCCGCTGGAGCGGCTCCGGGAAGCCGGTCTGCGCGCCTCACGCGGCGGCGTGGGCTTCTATCCGTCATCGAATTTCGTCCATCTCGACACCGGCAGCGTCCGGCACTGGCCGCGGATGCCGGAGGCGCAGCTGGCGAAGGTGATGGCCAAGGGGCCGCTCACCGCCGTCGCCTCGCGCAAGACCGAGACCAAGGTCGCCTCTGCCCGCATCCCCAATCCCTTCACCAAGCTGTTCGGTAGCGGCGAGGAGGAAGAGGACGCCGAGACGCTGGCCGCAACAACTCCAGCCGCTCGCGCCGCCGAGACGAAGAAACCTGCCCCCAAGGCCAACGAGAAGTCGACCGAGCGGCCGGCTGCCGTTGCCGCAGCACCCGCACCCGCCGCTCGCCCGGCCCCGCAGCAGGCCGGCGCCTTCGACCTCGCTTCCGCGTCGTCCCGTCCGGTCGAGTTACGCCCGGCGCGGGCGAGCAGCTTGGTCAATGGTGGCGATGCGTCGGCCAACGATGTGATCAGTGAGCGCGGCTTCTGGCAGGGCGGGCCTGAGGGCACCGCGCAGTCAGCCGCAGCCGCCAAGACCGCCGCGCGCGGTTCCGCCGAGGTTGCCAGCGCCGGTCGCGCCGCGACCGGCAGCGTCACGCCCTGGCCGGCGCCTGCGCGCGAACCGGCCGGAAGCGAGCTGGCCTACGCGCCCGCATCGCATCCGGCGACCCCGTCGCGGCCCGCAGCCAGCGCACCGACGGCCGCCAAGAGCGCCGCTGCCCAGACGGCCCAGCGCGACACCACCGTCGCGGTCAAGCGCGGCGCGGAGCAGCCCACGACCGCGCCGTTGCAGGCATCCGCGACCTTGGCCGGCCCGGTCAAGGCCGGTCAGCAGTTCAACGACCCGTGGATGCGGGCGATGATCGTGGCGCCGAGCGCTGGCGGGTTCATGAGCACGTCGCTCCTCGGCACGTCCGATTTCCGCACGCTCAGCCCCTACCTGCACAAGCCGACGACGTCCGTGATGATGACGTTTGCGTACGATCCGCATCTCGGCATGTCGACCGAGCGATTCGCCGGCACGGCGGTGGTCTTCGTGTCGACCGTGACGTTCAGCCGGCGCACTGCATCGCTGCGGTGATCCGCGTCAGCGTCCACGGCCATCCGATTCGCGCCATTCCATCCGAATACGCCACGGCCCGCGCAAGCGGGTTTTTTGTTGCGCAGTCCAAGGGCCCAGGATTCTCCATCCCGCATGCCCGCGCTCACAGCCAAGCTGGTGCGCGGGCTTCCATGGCCCAAAAGCCGAGCAAGACAAAGACGTGTATGGCCGGAACAAGCCCGGCCTTGACGCGGAGAGCGGGTCGATTGTTACGAGAATCGATTCTAGTGCCCCGTTTCCGAAGTTCGTGATACGTCGCGGCAACCTCTAACACGAACTTCGGAAACAAAGGGGCACTAGCAACTCTATGATTCTAGTGCCGCTTTTCGATTTGAAGTTCCTGACCGAGCTTGCCGCGCGTAGTGCAGGGAACTTCGAATCGGCGGCACTAGTTGAGCATGCCGAGCGCGTGCAGGTAGGTCTCCAGGATCGCTTCCTGTTCCTTGCGCTCGTCGGCGTCCTGCTTGCGCATCCGCACGATGGTGCGCAGCACCTTGACGTCAAAGCCCGAGCCCTTGGCCTCCGCGTAGACGTCACGGATATCGTCGGCGATCGTCTTCTTTTCCTCCTCCAGCCGCTCGACGCGCTCGATGAAGGCCTTGAGCTGATCCTTGCCGAAGCGGACTGAGGCCTGCTCGTCCTCGGTCGTGGCAGTAGCTGCGGCGATCGCCATCGTTCACTCCTTCCGTTCACGCAACATCGCGTTCCGGCAAGAAGGATCGGGAGTCGGGCGTTGCGGTCAAGCGGGCGCCGCCGTCATCCACAGCGGTAGGCCGCGGCCGTGGACAATCAGTGCTTCGGCCTTGCTTTTTCGAATGCGGCCAATTTTTCAGCGCCAGCCTCTTTCTGGTACTTCGCCTTCCAGTCCTCGAACGGCATGCCGTAGACCGCTTCGCGGCTCTGGTCCTTGGTCATCGGCACGCCCTTGGCGTCGGCGGCCTCCTTTATCCAGTTGGAGAGGCAATTGCGGCAGAAGCCGGCGAGGTTCATCAGGTCGATATTCTGCACGTCGGTGCGCGAGCGCAGATGGTCCAGCAAATGCCGAAACGCGGCGGCCTCAAGCTCGGTGCGGGTCTTGTCATCCATGGCAAGGTCTCCAGAGGGTCGAGCCCCAAGATAGTCGCGCGCCAGCCGACACACTAGTGCCGCGCTTCCGAAGTTCGTGATCCGTCGCGGCACCCGCTGACACGAACTTCGGAAGCAAAGGGGCACTGGCAAGTCATGATTCTAGCGCCGCTTTTCGATTTGAAGTTCCTAACCGAGATTGCTGCAAGTGTTATAGGAACTTCAAATCGGCGGCATAGGGTCAGACGCGAACCAAAAAACGCTAGCGCACGACCTCGAACGCACGGTCGCGATTTCGACCGTAGCGGTAGATCGCAAAGTCGTCGTCGAAGCTGGCGACCTTTGTGATACCAAGCCGTTCCATGACCACAAAGCTCGTGCGATCAACAATGGAGAAGGTCTGATCGGGAAAGGCTTCGCCGATCGCCCAGGCGCTCTCCAGATCGGCGGCCGTGACGGTCTCAATCGCTATACCCCCGCGACGGATGCTGTCCCAGAAGAGCTCTCCCGCGCGGTGGTGATAACGACTGTTCAGCAGCAGCCAGGTTTCAACGATCACGTGATCGGTCGTGACGTGGTTGGCGTTGCTTTTCAATATCTGCTTGGCGCGGACGTTGTTCCGGTCGCGAGCAACCGCCGAAGCGAACCACGCCGACGAGTCGACGAAAATGCTCAACGGCGGCTCTTGGTGGGGCGAGCACGCCGCGGCTTGCGTCCGGTCTTGCGCAAGTAGTCTTGCCAGACCGCCTCGCCAATCATCTTGTCCTTGTCGCGAGCGATGTCGGTGACCGGGCCTTCATCGACAAGATCGAACACGATCGAAATATCCGCCTTGGGCTTGCGCTCGCCAAGATCGCCGGCGACCAGCCGACGGATGTATTCCGCGAACGAAATGCCGAGCTCCGCGGCCTTGGCCTGCGCGCGGCGCCGCATGTCGGGGTCCATCGTGATCTGCATGCGTGCATTCATGATGGCGCCATCATGCCATCACATGCCGTGCGGGACAAGACCGACCCGTGACAAGACCGCCGTCCCGGACCAGAGTTCTGCGCCAAATCAAGACAGCTAATGTGAGACCATCCCCTTTGATCACACCCGCTCGCGCCTTCCTCGAACGCCTGTACCACACCGCCGTCGCGGCGGCGCATCCATCGCATTGCCTGCCGGCCCATCTGCCCGCTCCGCCCGCCGCCGGACGCATCATCATTCTGGCCGCCGGCAAGGCCGCCGCCTCCATGGTCGAAGTCGCCGAGCGGCATTACCTCGACGATTGCGGACTGCCGGCAAGCCGCATCGCCGGTCTCGCCGTCACGCGGCGCGGCTATGCGCGCCCGACCCGGCTGGTGCGCCTGATCGAGGCGGGCCACCCGGTTCCCGACGCGAGCGGGCTTGCCGCGACGCTGGAGACGCTCGCGCTCGCCGACACGGCCGGCCCCGACGACCTGGTGCTCGCGCTCATTTCGGGCGGCGCCTCGGCCAACTGGATTGCGCCGACGGCCGGCCTGTCGCTCGCCGAAAAGCAGGCGCTCACCCGATCGCTGCTCGCATGCGGCGCGTCGATCACCGAGATCAACACGGTGCGCAAGCATCTCTCCCGCATCAAGGGCGGCCGTCTCGCTGCGCGCGCGCAGCCGGCACGGCTCGTCACGATCGCAATTTCGGACGTGCCGGGTGACGATCCGGCAGTGATTGGCTCGGGCCCGACGGTTCCGGACCCTTCGACACTCGCGGACGCCCGCGCCATCGTGGCGCGCCACGGCCTAGCCGTGTCAGGCGCCGTCACGGGCGCGCTCGCCGACCCTTCCAACGAAACGCCCAAGCCCGGCAACCCGCTGTTTAACACAACCACGTTTGTGCTCGCCGCACGCCCAGCGGATGTGTTCCAGAGCGTCGAAGCCGCGGTGCGCGCGGCGGGCTATGACTGCGTGCTCCTTGGCACCGCGCTCGAAGGCGAGGCCCGCATCGTGGCAGCCGAGCACGCCCGCATCGCCCGCGACGTCAAGGCACAAGGCCGCCGCGCCGTGATCATGTCGGGCGGTGAGCTGACCGTTACGGTCCACGGCCGAGGGCGTGGCGGCCCGAACCAGGAATATGCCCTGGCGCTGGCATTGGCGCTCGGCGGGGAAGCCGGCATTGCAGCCTTGGCAGCCGATACCGACGGCACCGACGGTGGGATGGGCAGCCCGGACGACCCGGCCGGAGCCTATGTGGACGACAGCACGCTCCAGCGCGCCCGCCAGATGGGCCTCGATCCTGCCGCCTTTCTTGCCGACAACAATTCGACCGAATTTTTCGACAGCCTTGATAACCTTTTGAAATCAGGCGCAACCTATACCAACGTGAATGATTTCCGCGCTATTGTCGTTGACGGTTGACAGTCTACAAGGCCCCACGTGAAATCCGCCCTTCTAGTGCCGTCGATTTGAAGTTCCTACAACGCTTGCCGCCAACTCGGTTAGGAACTTCAAATCGAAAAGCGGCACTAGAATCATAGACTTGTTAGTGCCCCCTTTGCTTCCGAAGTTCGTGTCAGAGGGTGCTGCAACGGACGACGAACTTCGGAAGCGGGGCACTGGGGAACGATGAGCGACCGACGGACCATGACGAGCTCACATCCGGCCCCGCGCCGCCTGACGGTCGCCCTCCTGGGCGGCACGCTGGCTGCCGGCTCGGTCGTGCTCGCGCCGGAGCCCGCCGCCGCCGATTTCAGGCTCTGCAACAACACCACCAGCCGCGTCGGCATTTCGATGGGCTACAAGGAAAACGAAGGCTGGACCACCGAGGGCTGGTGGAACCTGCCGCCGCGCACGTGCGAAACTTTGATGCGCGGACCGCTGGTCGCACGCTATTATTATATCTACGCCGTCGACTACGACCGCAGCGGAGAATGGTCCGGACAGGCCTTCATGTGCACGCGCGACAAGGAATTCACCATCCGCGGCACCGAGGAT
>Ga0209798_10000184_pt1 | contig 35972 bp, 23 predicted proteins | sample DOMMetBare3Fresh_FD_187475 | JGI IMG/M metagenome (GOLD analysis project Ga0209798, IMG submission 187475) | Wetland sediment microbial communities from St. Louis River estuary, USA, under dissolved organic matter induced mercury methylation -... | ecosystem: Environmental > Aquatic >... | reverse complement strand
GGGACCGAGAAAAAGAACGTCCTGTCTCAGTTGCGCCGCCGACTCGCCCAACCAGTCCAGAAAGCGGTCCAGCCCGGTTGAAACCAGTGCAGCCTGAATGTAGGAATCTCCTGAGCGCCAGTCGGTATGCCGCAAGCGGCTGGCATGCATCCGGGCGATATGTGTCCGCAAAAAACGGACGGCATCGTCGAAATGATCGGTTAACCAGACCTGAGCTGCGACAAAACCGACTACAAACAACACGGCTGAAAAAGATTTCCAGACTGGATGCACCGGTAACAGACCCAGCGCCGCCGACAGCAACACGCCTCCCAACGAAATAAGTATCAGAATACCGGATAGTCCTGATCGATGACGCACCACTTGGTTGATTGACGAGGAACATTTTCTCCGGTCAGTTTGCAAAAGGTCTATTGTTTCAGGCAATGCCAGAATCGCAGAAAAAAGCAGCAATTGTCCAAACATCCAGATAGCTTCAATACCAGCCGGTACATCCTGTTCACTATAGGCCATATCGCTGGCAATCAGCAAGGCCGTTGCCAACATCATCCAGGTCAGTATGATAGCCTCACCCAACAGGATACAAACCAATCCAATCATTAGTACGATGAATTCAAGACAGGAGGTGGCTACGTCAAGCCGGCCCTCAAGGGAGTCCAGGCTGTTGCGATAAAGCGGGTAATAAAAATTTGCCAAAATCAAGGCCAAGCCAACAAACAAAATGCCAAATACCGTTTTGGTAACCATTGAAGGCGGCTGCCGCTGCCATTGTTCGAGCACGAAATAGCCCCAGGCGCAGACCCAGCAGAATATGAATAAGGCATAGCTGATACTGGAAAATTCGGGCGCGCCCGGTTCCGTGAAATGAAAAAAAACATGGTGATGATCAGGATCATAAGTAAACCAGGATACCGTGAGCATAGCCGCACCGAGGGCCAAAAGCCGCAAAAATACGGCATAAGGTCCATTCATTGCCTGCGCCACAACAATTGCCATGATGGCGGATACTGCTGAAACCAGACTCATGTCCCAGTAATAATAATTCGGCCCAAAAGCCTTATCGCCCAAAACCAGCCAGCAAACTAACCAGAAAAGATAGAGTGCGGCTATACCGCCCAATTTCAGGCGCAACGGTCCTTGCATGCGTTAAATCCAAAACCGGTAAAAATATAAAAAGACTTCGGGCGGAGCAACACCTTGGAATTCCTCAGTTTCAAGATCACTTCACGCGTCCAACCGACTTAAACCATTTGTCGAACACCTCCAAGTGTATTAACGCCAGGATCCAGCCGAACAAGCCGAAACCAAAGCCCACGCCAAGCCGCCGTGGTATGTCCTTATAATCCAGCACCAGATTAACCAGCTTGCCTTCCCGGGAGCCTATCAACGCAGTTATCAAATTAGCCAGCAACAGCATTGTAATGGTCCCTAAAATCACGCTAATCGTCAGGTGGCTGCCGATGAACCCCAACAGCGGCATAAATGGCTGCAAATCTGGATAAGTGACCCAGATGCCGATCAAGCTGATGATTATGACTACCGCCAAGACCCTTGCCGTCAGTTTTAGAGGGGCATACAACTTCCAGACTTTGCCGGCCCGCATCGGCGAAACCCGGAGATTGGCTTTAAGCCGTTGCAAATCTGGATCGGCGCCATTTTTCTGTTTCATGGCGGCTTCGACTTGTAAAAATTTCCAGGCGTGTTTTTGTCCTTTGTCCAAGGCAAATAATTTCCGGTTTTGTTCATCCTGCAATTGGACTTCCATGGCGTTATAACCACTCGTCATTAGCGCATAGGCTTCAAGATCCGAAAATGAATCAAGGTCGGTTCTGACCGCTGAAAGCAATTGTTGAACGTCTTTGCGGATACCGTATGGAGTCGTCGCATCGTTATTTTGGTCGATCACCGGCGCTTCGGTATTATTAACCGTTTCGACAAGCCGGCTTTCAAGTCCCTGTTTAAGATGTACCACCGTGAAACCTTTCAGAATTCCGGAAAGCATTCTCGTCTTCAGGTCCTCAAGCTGATTGGTGCGAACTCTCTCCATAACGGTAGTGGTGGAGCGAAGCAACGGTTTAACAATTCCGCCGCCGGGTTCTTTCACGGTAGCCAATTGGCCTGAAGCATCACTGACTATAACCACATTGCAGTCCTGTTCCAACAGACTTTCAATACCCTGATTGTCGTAAATGCCGCCATCTACCAGTCTAACCGTCGTATCTTGATATAATCCCGATAAAATCAAAGGCTCAAACAAGCCGGGAACACAGGATGAGGCACCAACGGCACTGCCCAAGCGCACGTTCTTGAAAGCATCCGGCACTTCATGATAATAAGCCCGGCGATAACGGTCATTGCTATCAAAATGAGTATCTATCGCTGTTGGCGACTCTCCCATCCAGGACGCCGTATATTGCCAATTGTGGCCGGTATTGAGGGTAGTTGCGTTGAGTACCAGCTCGGGTATCTTGCTTTGCCGCGACCAATTATCGCGCCGGGGCAAAAAATCTTTCTTGCCTTCAGGATAGATATACAAATTATTCAACCAGCGTTTGTTTGCCCCTTCGCCATCTTTGATCCGGCTATAAATTAGCTCTTCATAAAGTTCACCAAGCCGCTGGGTGCGTGAATAGTTTAATGAAAATAAGAGTTTAAGATTGATCCAAGGGTTCGCTAGCAAGCGCACCCTTGGATTTTGCTGAACGCCGGCAAGAAAATCGTCCGCTATCGTCTCGATCAACTTAATATAATCCTCGCAGCCAATCGATTCGTCAGATTTTTTTTCTACATTAATTAAACGTCTGAGTTCCAAATAATAATGCACACCTATAATCGACCCACCGGAAACACAGGATAAAACTTCAATGTGCCGCAATAAATCATACTCGGCCAGCTTGGCCAATACACCGATATGGTATAAAGAAGCGCGAAAGCCGCCACCGGACAGCGCCATTCCTACTTTGCCGCGCAACATCGAACGTAATGCATAAGCCTTGCGCCCGGCAAAATCGAGTAACATTTTCCACGCTTCAGTTTTTTCCAGCTCATTATCCGATATGGCGGGGCTTACCTGCAGACGAGTCAATTGCACTAACTGCTTAGCTGTACTGACAACATGCCATTCAGGAATATGAGACATTTCTCTTATCTTACGTAACCATTTTCCAGCCTCTTCAAAATTACCCAACCCGAAGTAGGCTTCCATGAGAGTCGCAACAGGCCAGTAGTTTTTTTCGAGTTCTTCATCATTCAGCCCAACAAACTTCACAGGCAAACATTGAATGATGGCGGTTCTGATTTTTTCTGCCTCCTTACGATGCTTGGAAGCTAAAGGCGCGGGTACGTCAAAATCCTGAGCCTGCTTTTCTTCGAGAAAGGCCAGAAGATCATGGATATAGGCGGCATTGATAGCCGTATAGCCATCATCGTTGGCAATGCCGTATTTATATCCCCGCTCATAATATTTTAACGACTGTTCCAAATTGATCTTGCTGCCGCCTACCTCCCACATTCGTTTATATATGGCTCCTGCAAGGCCTAAAGTTTCCTGGTTTTTAGTGCTATTGATATCGCACGAATCCCTTAAAATACCAATAGCTAGATCGAGCGCCTGTTCACGATTTATTTCCGGGTCTTTATAGGTCGCCAGCGCTCTTTTTTGTGCTATTTGTTCCACTAGCTGCCCGTCTGCTATGTCCTGCTCAGCGGCTCGTTCAAGCACCGATCTTGCCGAGCTGAATTGGTCGCAGTCAATCAGCTTGTTAGCCAGATTCAATAACGCTTCCGGTGCTCTGGAAGCGCCGCTTTTTAGAAAATCATTCGCATCGGAAACAGTTTGCTGTTTTTGTTCCTGAGTATCGTCAACCATTTTTCTCCCCTGCAGTATGAGTTTATGTTATACCCGTCGCACTTCAAATATCAGATTTGCTATGGAAATGCTTGGTAGTTGGCAGATGTTTCGTGCTACCGAAAACCTCCATGGACAAATTTACAGCGATCTCTGGCCAATATCCTGGCATCGAAATTTCATCTGCTATGTGTATATTTCGAAATGACCGGTGGCGAAACCAGCTATCAGTTTACTTCGACGCTTGCCCGCCAGCCTTTTCCAAGGCACCGATCAATTGACCCAACCAGATTTGATCCTTTCCTCTCGAGCGCCGCGCTTCCTGGATCATTTTAAGATTATTGACCGTTGTCAATGGCTCCCAAGGTTCGCGTATGGCAGCGAGCGCATCCCCCAGATAATGTTGTGCTCCGTTCTGATCATCGGCAAGCACAGCCAACTCCAGCAATGTAGCATGATCCCAATAATCCGGCTGGGTCGAGGCAAGCCGTCGTTTCACCGCATACCGTACGACTGGCAATAACTCGGCCTGTAATGCCAGTGCATCGGTGTCTCCCTTCAGATCCAGCAACGTGACTGCATTGATCCCGGGATAGGCGTCGCGGATATCGGTTTCAAATCCCTCGCGATACGCCTGTATTGCCTTATCAAGATAACCCGCAGCCAGAAAATCATCGCCATTTTTCCTGGCATCCTGCCATTGATCCTTATAAATCCGACCGATCAGGCCACAGGTTTCAGAGCTGCGGCCCTGTTCCATGGCGACCTCCTGCAATACCTCCAGTGCTTCCGAACGTCGGCCCAGACGGTTTAACGCAAACCCCAGTTGCTCGCGCATCATTACCGTGCGTTGAATTACGATCGGCAGTTTCTCGAATAAATCGAGCATGTACTGAAAGGCTTGAACAGCCCGGTAGCTCAAAAACAAATCCACCAATACTCCGGTTTCGGTGGTTTGCAGATTATCGCCCAGAGCTTCTTCAACTTTATGGACAGCCTCGGCGTTTTTTTCCAGGCGCGCGCGCGCCAGGCTTTTTTTAGTATCGGCCGCATATTGCGCCTGATCGCGAAAGACATCGGTCTTCAATCTGGAAATATCCGGTTTACCGTAGTCCTGCAGCAACTGAAAGATGGGGCTGTCCTGGACTTCTCCCTGAGCCTGCAACAGTTTCAAATCGCTAAGCTGGGAACAGATACTATTTGCGAGAATAACCGCATTTTCACTAGTGAAACGGTTATCGGCACCTAGCGTATAAGGTAAGGCGCGAATAAAATTAAGGTCAAAAGGGATTTTCTGATGACTGGCAAAGACAGATAAGGTTGTGGCCGGTCTGACCGCATGGCGGACGCCAAGCTCATAAAATACATTAGCATTCGCAGTGGTAAGATCAGCGACGGCGAAATCACATAACATCAAGCGCTCGAACATCGGTTTGTGAATAATCCCGCCGGTGCGCTCCTCGTCAGCACGGATCGGCTCCATGCCTGCATCTTCAATGCCTTGACAAATAGCCGTTTCATAAATGACATCGAAATCAATATTTAGACCATTGACAGGATCCTTTTTAATGCCGAAAGGCATCAGGACAAAACACAGCGGTTTGTTGGACGCAGCAGGATTTGTCATGCGATTTCTCCACAATTTATTAGAAATAAACAGTATCAGCTTGATAACAATACTATCACATGGATTATAAAGTTAGTACTGCACATTTTTCCGGTAGGGTATTGAAACACGCCAATATGTTCGCTTTATGTTTTTTGCATCAGCCATTCAGCTCGTGATATGCTGACTTAAACAAAAATCGAAGTGTCAGAATCATGGCGAATACGATTAATTCCAACGTCTCGAACTCGCATAGTGTTCCAGAAAATTATTTTCGTGAACGGCTGGCGTCTTACAAACAATTGAAAAAATTGCGCACGGCGCTGGCAATTGCCCGAGGCACTACCTTCCTGTCCACGCTGCAGCAGGAAACGGAGGGTACAGTCTCGCATGATCAAACCAAACGGGTTTCTTATCTGACGGAAATGTTTTCTCGCATTCACCGGGAAATATTCAGCGACTGGAAAGAACAGGCGACCGTCACGCATCGGCCCGGCACCATGACTCACGCCAAAAAAAGAAAGGAATTCCGCGAAACTATCGAGCGTTTGGTCCTGGACGGTGACAGCAACCAGGACACCGCCATTTTCGATAACAACGGCTTTGCCATCGGAACTGAAAATATCGCGGCAAGATTGGCCAGTTTTTATCAAAAAATGCGTGGTGTTCGGCCGTTTGCTTACGGCAACCGGTTAACCCTGGATTTTTTTATGACCGTGCTCGGCAAACTTCCCGCCATTAAAAGCGTGTATGAACAAGGCATTGATTTTAGGCGCATTGACACGTCAGATGCGATTGCTTTACATGATCCAGGCAGCGGTTTGGAGGACATCATTATCGCTTTTCAACATGCCATGGACCCCGGGCGTAGTAAAAGCCTGCATAACATAGCCAACGGTTATGGCAGGTGGCCTGAAAATAAAAAATTTGTTTCCGGCATCCCTTTTTTGTCCCATAAAACCAAAAATGGCATCGAATGTCTTGTCTCGGTAAATGGCGGCTTGGTCCCGCTAGACAGCATCAAAAATGAATTGTTTACTGCCGGCAAGCATTTAGCCGATTATCCGCTTTGCGCGCCGGAAAATTTGATCGGTTTTTTGCCCGGCACGGAAGATTTACGTAAGGTGGGGAGGTATGAAATCGATGGCATCAGTATCGGTGAGGATGGCGCAGCTCCACTTTTTTGCCTCGATATTAATCTGTTGACCGGCTTACGCTCCCCAGGCCATACCGAGCTGATGGAGTTGATAAAGCAGTGCGAAGGCGATAAAACGTCCATTCTACAACTGGCGAATAATGAGGAACTTAGGCAGAAACTGCTCAACGCCGCAGACCATGATGCAAGACTGGTTCGAACCGTTGAAATCGCCTATGAACGGCTCGGAAAAATAATCAAAAAGCTCGATGACGCGCTAATGGAACTGTTTGACGGTAAAACCCCGGTTACTAATCCGCAACTATTTATGTCGATGGGCGGCGCGGGTTCAGGAAAAACCGCAGTCGAGGAAATTGCTCGCGCGCAATGCGGCGATAATTTTGTCATCGCATCGCTGGATGAATTTCGTAAAAAAAGCGATCTTTACCGAATTTTAACCGCGGCCGAGCATCATAGCGATGATTATGTCTACATCGAACCTTTCGCCAACCGGTTGCGTGACTCCGTAGCCGAATATGCCAAAAACAATTGCATCAATATCCTGTATGATGGTACCGGCATACCCTATTATCCCCGATATGCCACACTCATCGAGCAGTTTAAGTCAAGCGGCTTCCATACCCAGATTGCCGCAGTTGACGCCTTTCTGGTGAAACCCGCAGGTCGTGAAGGCGAGCTGATCCGATCAGGTGTTATCGACAGCGTAAAGGAGCGTTTTGAACAAACCGGTCGCGCATTGCCGTGGGTGGTAACTATCGATAAACATATTCGCGCGCCAAGATCATTTTTACAGGCGCTTGAACATCTATCTCTTGATAAAATTTCGCTGTTCGCAAATGATGGCGATAGGGACAAACACTATCTTGTTGCCGAAAGCTTTGATTTTTCTGATCAGGACACCTGCTTGCTACAGCATAATCAAAAATACGGAGCCTTAGCTAACCATCTCAAGGCAATCATCAAAACTCGTGACGATTCCTTATTGAAAAAACTGGCCGATGGCCAGGACAGTGGCATCATTTCGCTGATCGATAGAAATCCTGCTTTTGCTGAGGACAACGCCGCCTATCAAGTTTATCCCCATAAAAATGGCAATCGCGTGTTACTGATCTATAGCGCCCGACGCCTGGTGGATTTTATTGAAAAAAAACAATTAAACCCCAATGCGTCCAGTGAAGCAGGACTGTTACATAAGCCCGAAGCGCTGGCTTTCCATGTGGATCCATTCACAAATGAACCCTGGATGACCCGCCTTCAAGATTCGCTGGGCTGAAAAGTTTTATGAGTATGATTAGCAAGATTTTTCAGCAAATTTATCTCCTTCGTTGTATTTCGGCATTCGGGCTCCCTAATAATGCTGGGCTGTTAAACTTGTATTTAGGCTAAGAGAAAATCTTCGGCATTTAAAAACCCCAGAAATCGTTGTCATCAACTACACCGATATCATCCGGAGAATTGAGCTCTCCAGCGATACTCAGATCATCCCCTTTACCGCTATCCTCAGCGTTGCCAGCATCTGTGGCAAAATCTTGATTCTCGGTAACGCCATAGCCTTCCACAAAATGGGGTTTAATGGCCAGATCAGTTAGCAATTTTGGCTTTTCAATGCCATAGCCTTGCACATAATCAACACCTATTTCTCTCAGAATATCGCGAATCTCATTATTTTCGACATATTCAGCAATGGTTTCCATACCCAATGAATGGGCAATTTCATTCATTGATTTCACGATGGCGACATCAGCCTTATTATTAGCAATATCCTTGACGAAAGCCCCGTCTATTTTGAGGTAATCGACATTCAGACTTTTAAGATAAGCGTAGGAAGAATAACCGGAACCGAAATCATCCAGCGAAAATTTGCAACCAAACTGTTTGATTTGCAATATAAACTCCTTGACATTGAGCAAATTGCCGGCGGCAACAGTTTCCGTTATTTCAAAGGTCAGTTTTTGGTGAGGAATGTTTCGAGTGCTCAATAGTCCCTTTAGAAACTCCAGGAATTCTTCTTTATTGATGGATTGTCCTGACAGATTGATGGCAATCCCGTCTATTTTATCGAAATAGGTCTGGTTTTGCTCAATCCAGTCGAAGACCTGCCGTATAATCCATTGATCGATTTCCGGCATGCGTTGACAGCGTTCGACAGCCGGTATGAAATTATCCGGCGCGATTATATGGCCAGCCTCATCCCTTACACCAAGCAGAATCTCATAATGCTCATGGCCGTTTTTTTCCGGCTCTGCCGCAGCGATGCGCTGGCATCGTAGAAATATCCGGTTTCCGGCCAAAATATCGTCAATTTGACCTATCCACTCATTGAGCTGGTCTAAGCGTTTTAAATATTTATCATCCGCTTTAAAGAACTGAATACGATTATATCCGGAATTTTCCGCCGCGATACTGGCAGAATCTGCTTGCTGCAGCAATCGATGAACATCGAAACCGCTATCGGCAAAAGAAACCACACCTATGCTTACACCGATGGAGTAACTTTTGCTCTGCCATTCAAAACGAAATTCGTTGATGATGTTGATGATTTTTTTTGCCGTTTCATGAACTTGATCGGGTGAACAGTTCTTAAACAAAATACCAAAAGCCTTATCGCCTAAACGGGCGATAATTTCTTCATGCCGCAAGTGTCCAGTTATCATCTGGGTCAGCTTTTTTAGCAGCTGGTTACCGCCCTCAATGCCGCAAACATTGTTGATGGTACGGAAATCCAGAATACCAATATGGCAAAGCATATGATTGGCACTTTCCTGGGTAATCATTTCGGATTTCAAACGTTTGATAAATTCATTCTTGATAAGAAGATCGGTTACTGGATCGTGGGTAGCGTTATAAATGAGCTTTTCCTGCATCTTCTGCAACATCATGTTAGTAGCCCGATCTATCAGCGGAACATCCAGATTTTCCATTCGGTTTGCCGATCCACTCCGCATTAACTCCGCCAGCTCATTTTTGTCAAACTCTAGCTTATTCAACCCGTCCTGGTTAACAAAAACAAAAATTTGCGGCGTATCACCTATCCATATCAGCTTCATGGGAACGAATCCCCCTGAATCTTGTAAAATAGTCAGCCATTCCCCCTTGCGTAATTGGTCAACCTGGTGATTCCAGTGGTCTTCAACCGGTACAACGGAAACTTTTTCGTCAGCAAACACCGGTTCAACAACAGTCATTGGAAGTGCTTTTCTGGCACTCAATGCTTTATCTCCCAATAAACAGGCCGTGAGTTCGTCGATAATCTTGTCGCCCCAAAAAGCATTGGTGCATACCGTACTCAATTGATCGGCAATCAATGCCAAAGTTTGCCGGATGTTGTCGGTTTGCCCATCCAAACTTGATTCCCTGTCGGAAAGCCAGACCAATAAGTCATCGATTACCCGGTAATGTTTGGACTTTTCATCATTATCGCTACTAAGATTCAATTCGCCAATAACCAGCAAATGCTGCCAGCCAGCAGCTAATAACATCGTTATCAAACCAGGTACGGACTTCCCGGCAAGCCGTTTATCGAGTTCCTTTTGTACAAACCGTCTTGCTGTTTCCAGTTTTTGATGGCCATCATAACTTTCCACCAGGCGGCTGATATTTAATTCCACCGACTTGGTCACCTGTGCGGTGATTTCATTCAATTCTTGTTCGACTTCCGAGAAAACAGCAGGATTGGATCCTGCTTCCTGGGTAATCCGGTTTATTAGTTTGTCCAAGGTATGTTTAATATTCGTTCTTTTTATAATTCTGTTGCCCTTTACCGCAGATTCCAATGTGGCAAGCTGGTTGAGTAAGTTTCGGGCCGGATGTTGATCCGAACCCAGAAAATCGTCGCCTTGCATGACCCGCGAAAGCAAGGTTAAATGAATCTTTTCCAAATGGGTTTTAATCTCGGAAGAAACCGTCAAATCGTTAAACAGGGTTTCAAAGAATTTTCCGTAAACCTCAAGGTCATTAATAGTGCTAGCAGATAATTTTTTTTGGCCACTGGCAGCGTTTTCCAGCGTCTTGTGCAAATAGTGTTGCAAAGCGGCCGGATTTTGATGCAAATGATAGTGGTCGTGGACAGTTTTTTGTATCCTGGCGATTGCGTCGGTGACTTCATCTGCGGTAAAAGTGGAGGTGGCCTGGTTTGCTGATCCGCATTTATCACTAGAAAAATTCTCGCGTACTGCCTCATCCGGACTGGTTTCCTTTAAAATATCCAGTAATTTTTTTGAGACTTGAATAACCGGTTGGCTGTCTCTTTGTCCTGCGAGCTTCAACAAATTGAGCAGATCGTCATTTGAAAGTAACGAGGCCAACTGGTTATTGGAGTCTGCTTGCCCTTCATGGGAGTATTGCTGCCCAGTTTGAGGATGCTCTGCAGGCTTGCTTGCACTGGTAGTTTTTACAGGCTGCCTACTAACTTGCGGAACAGTCCGCGCGGGGAAAGCACCATGCTTTGTCAAAACCTTATCAAATTGATCGTATAAGGCATCCAGGCTGTTTGTTAAGGTTCTTCCAAAAATTGTATAGAGTGCTTGTTTGATGCTGTTGTTAAAATTGAATTGCAAGATGACTTCGCGAAAACTGTCGCAAAGCATGGCCGGACTAACCGGATTATTGATGGTGTCAGCAGGCAGGCCAGATACATATCGCAATTTTCCCTTGATTTGCATGAGCCGCAGGTCAAAGTGATTGCTCAGTTTTCTGATGATGGCTGACAAATTAAGCCAGTCGTCAAATTCGTCTTTTTCAACTAAAGCCAGAGCGCCTGAATCCATGGCCGCTTCAGCCTCTTTTCTTTGGCCTCTATCGAAAATACTATCAGCCTCGGCAAGAATCGATTGACAGAATTCGCTTACGATCGATTCCCGGTCAAGTTTCAGCGTCCCAATCAGATCATTGATTTCGAAATTGTTCTTGAAAGTCATTACAAATTCATTAGCCAGATCTTCTCCGCAGGCCTCGAAAAACGAGGCAAAGAGTTGCGGCAATTGTCCGTCGAGCATTATTTTTATTTCTTTTATTAACTGTTCCTGATTTGATTTTTCAGCGGACGATTTGCGTCTGTCAATCGCCACGGTCGATGCACCGGCCGATTCTTGTTTTAACGCTTCGAATGCTAAAGCAGGTATATTTTCGACAGCAACGCCCATGCCATTGGCGCTTACATGCATGATTTTTGCGTCGAGCTGAAAACTTTCCCAGCCATCTTCCGTACCAACCGAGAACTGAATTTTGATAAATTTATGGTTTGGAAAAGAAATTTCCGCAATTGACTGCTTAAAACCCAAAAAAAATCCACCCGAGCAAAAATCCTGAATTTGGCACTGAATAGGCGCCAGCCCTTCCACTATCAGCGTAGCGTCCAGTTCTATTGCGTACCGTATGTAACGGCGGCGTTTGGTTGTATGGGTTTTAACCGACATAAAACAACAGGAACAACATGAAAAATTATGACATCTATCTGCTCAATTCAAATATAAATATAGTTTGAAAATTGGAAATAACATCTAAATGACAGTATTTTTTATGCACTGCCCCCCCGAATCCCCCGGCTTTGGCAAAGCATTTGAACTTTATGAACGCACATCAGCTTGCCAAGCAACGTGTACTGGACACCATTGCCAAATGCCTAAGGTTAGGATTCTAGTCAGAACGGTCGGGATGCAGGCAGAATGACCTGCACTTACTTCCCGATTGATCAGCTTCGTGCTATCTCCACACCGTTTAAGATAGTCATCCGCCTTGATTTCGTTAAGGTCTGTGTGCGGCATGAAAAACGCCACTATAGGGATGGGTAGTACGGCCAAAGTCGAGTCATCTGCCCATTCGGCTCCTGAACAATGGGCGGTCTCAGCCTCTTTATGGTAAGTATCATCCTTGACCAGATTATACGTACAACCCGATAGTGCAAAGGAAACCATGAGGGCGAGGCAACTGATTTTTGATTGCTTAAGACAATGTTTCATTGTAGCTCCAGTGATTAAATTAAAATTTTAGACATAATAAACAAAGGGTAAGGAATCTATAGAATCGCCTCCTTTATCCGAAAGGGGCGATCTGTTGTTTTCGTATTGACACCTAGCGTACCGATATTGTGATTGATGATTTGCAATTTACATTGGTCATATTTCGGTGCGAGTTTGAGTGAATTATGGCCAAGCCCAAATATTATTTTGTAAAGCATTTATTTTCGCTTAACCATAAACTTAAGCCCTTAACAGGCTGCTGCAGCTTGTAATAATCTTTGAGTTATTAGTTAATTGATTTGTATATGAAAAAAATAATTGTAGGCTCAACTTGAAAAGTCTAAAGTGAGTTTCATTTTATCCACCAGTAGTCCTTCCCTTCTTCGGCGTCCATGTAGCAGCCAAATGGCATATTAAAAAATTTGCCATGACATTCACTCTCCTTATTGGCTGAAGTGAACGCTAAATTATTCGTGGTGTGGTATGAAAAGCCCTGTCTCAGAAATATCAATCAAGAAATCACTAAACGCAAAAAGCATGACAATTATTTGACAGGGACAAGCTTTGAAAACAAATTAACAAGGCGTTTGCTCGAAGTGGTTTTATGTGGCTCAACATTGACGTTATTTAATTGAGTGTAATAGGTGTCTTAAATAGCTTGGTTTTCGGTGCACTCTTAACCAAAACTGACAATGCCGGTTCAAATCGATTAGTAATTCTCTGTTTTGGCGGCATTAATTTCAAGTAATGACGCTTGTAATACAGCCCATTCTCAAAATTCTGTAATAGCGATTTTTGGGCTTCCTGAAGGCGTTGAAAGGCTGACTTTTGCTGCTAAAGAAAAAATTGTGTCCGGTTTAGTTTAGCCCTAGCAAATTTTCTACATTTACTTTGATTAGCAAAATTATCAACTAGAACTAGAATTATGGGCGAAACACATAACTTTGATAAATAAACTCCACTACAGATTTTTGCTTACAAGTTATTGGTTTTACTAAATGGGAAATGTGGCTATCTGACTTGATAGACAGTGAATTAAAACAGGACATACGGATGGCATGGAAAATATTAAAGTGCACACCTTCAGTCTCTGGGCACAGCCTTGGCAACCGAATCCGTTCTGTATTTTTTGACTGAAGATCATCCCATGATAATAAAAAAACCTATTCTTATTGGCCTTTTACTAAGCTCAACGTTGCTCGTACTTTGCCTGATAGGATCTAAAACAACACCTATCGTTAACAGTTTGGTGAAGACCGAAAATTTTGGCGATATAACAGTCGCCCGACCGTTATGGGGGACTCAAGGCCTGGCCTTGACATTTGTCGATACCGGCAAATTCCAACCTGCCGATTTAGCACAACGACTGGCCTCAACTGGCGTTGTTGCAGCTGTTATTGATTCCGCTCAATTTATTAATGGCACCACGGCCAAGGACAGGCAATGTCTCGATGCCAGCCAGGTTGCTAAGGCAATACTTGCACTACTCGAAAAACTGCCAAGACCTTCGCTAAACCGTTTATCGATAACAGGCATAGAGGCAGGCGCGTTGATCCCTTTTATTACTGCCCAGTCCGATTCTGAAATTAAGGCCACCAATCTCTCTATCGGATTTTCAGTTGATTTGCCTGCCGAATTGGCCTTGTGCCCTCCTTTGCTCAGCCAACGTCAGGGACAAAGAAATAATTTGGTTGATGCCCCGGATATAAAAGGAAACTGGCGATCGGTTTGGATCGATAAGCCCACCGGTAAAACAGCGGTATTTATTAAAGAAAAAGTGGCGCATGCCGTTACTAATATTGCTGCCTACAATACCCCATTGGACACCTTACTGATTGAAGAAGTCAATTCAAGCATCGGCCAGAAGAAGGACTTGCCGCCTATGCCGGTAATCGAAGTACCGGCAGCAAAAGCGGGCGATACGGTAACCCTTTTTTACTCAGGGGATGGCGGCTGGCGTGATCTGGATAAAACTGTAGCCGAGCAGATGGCTGCTTTGCATTACTCCGTGGTGGGTGTGGATGTATTGCGCTATTTTTGGGAACGTAAAACAGCTGAACAAGTAGCCTCCGATCTGGAAGCAACCCTGCGTTATTACCGAGACAAATGGGGAGTGAAATCCTTTGTCCTCGCCGGCTTTTCGTTCGGCGCCGATATTTTGCCGGTGATATTCAACCGCCTGCCGGCGGAGTATAAGGACAGCGTTAAACTGCTCGTATTTCTGGCCTTAGGCAATCATGCTGATTTTGAAGTTCATGTTGCCGGCTGGCTTGGGCAAACCACACACGAAATGCCTTTGGCCCCGGAGCTGGCAAGGATACCAAAAAACAAGATGTTATGTATCTATGGCAAAGAAGAAAAAGCGGCGACAGGAACAGCCTGTTCGAGTTTACAAAACAGTGAAGCACGCGTCATCGAACTGCCTGGCGGACACCATTTTGACCGGGATTACCCAAAATTGACCAGACTCATTCTCAATAACTATTGGCAGCACGGCATTAACTGAGTTCAACTTTTAACCCTAACAAGCCAATAAAAGCTATGACCCGCGAAACGCTCAATAAATATTCTCAAAAAATTGTGCATTTTTTACCCGCTATTGTTTTTGTTTGTGCGCTGTTCATTGTCGAAAATCAACTGAAAGACCAAGACTTGATTAATATCATGTCCACGTTGCGAACTACACCCATCTGGATAGTTCTGATTGCTTTTGTATTAACCCTGCTCAATTACCTAATATTGGCCGCTTACGATGGACTCGCCCTGTATTTTACCGGACATACCAAAATTCCATTAGTAAAAGTGATTGCAGCCGCGCTATTAAGTTACGCTATCAGTAATAACACCGGCCATGCCTGGGCGGCTGGCGGCTCGATTCGTTACCGGTTTTATTCTAAATGGGGCGTGCCGAGTTGGGATATTTTAAAAATATCATTATTTTTGGCGATCACTTATTTATTGGGTGCACTGAGCCTGGGCTTAGCAGGCAGTTTAATATTACCCCATTATTCATCAAATTCTGTTCAAGAACCGCAAGCCATTTATTGGATCGGCATGATATGTGGCGCTTCATTGCTAGGCTATTGGGCGGCAGTATGGTGCTGGCGCAAACCTCTTATGATTAAAGGTTACGAATTGTCTTTGCCGTCATTATCGATGACCCTATGGCAAACCGTGGTTTCCAGCATCGACATCATCTTGTCATCAATCGTACTTTGGGTATTGCTGCTAGGCAAGGTGGATATCAGCTTTAGCGGGTTTGTAATGGTTTTTGTGGTAGCGCAAGTTGCCGGCGTGATTAGCCAGGTACCTGGCGGTATCGGCGTTTTTGAAGGCGCATTCCTGTGGCTAATGTCGGCTATCCAAGGTTCAGACCAGCATTTTATGCTGATTGGAGCTCTAATGTTATTTCGCACCATTTATTTTTTTCTACCCTTATTGCTGGCAGGCGCTGGTTTGTTTGGTTATGAAATAATTGACCGCCGTCAGCAAGGGGTGAAAAATAATGGTAATTTGTTACGGGTATTGACCGCCATTGTACCTCATCTGTATGCTTTTTCCTTGCTGTTTGCGGGTGGCGTATTGGTGATTTCCGGACTGTTTCAAAATCCGGAAGCGCTAGACTGGCTACGGAACCAAATACCCTTACCAATGCAGGGAACTTCGCCACTGGCGAGTAGTTTGTTTGGCTTACTTCTGTTGTTTTTAGCGCGCGGAACTCGGCTCAAAATTGATGCTGCATGGTATTGCAATTTAATTTTACTCGGGGGCGGGATTATCGGTTCATTATTTTATGAATTCAACTGGCATGGGACTTTCGTTTTAGCGATGATGTTCATGCTGATGCTGCCTGCTCGTAGACGTTTTCAGCGTCCGTCGGCCTTGCTCCAGATGTCATTTTCAAAATACTGGCAGGCAACGAGTTGCATGATGCTGGCAGGTTCCGTTTGGCTGCTATTGTTCGCGTCTCGAAATGATGAAAACAGACCTGAATGGCAGTGGCTGTTATCTAATGAAGACCATACTGCCAATTTTATATGGTCTCTGCTGTTTTTACTGATGATTACACTTTGCTTTGGCTTATGGCGTTTACTGAGTGTCGCGCCAGCAAAATTTTTAAATAAACCGTCAGCAAATGAACTTGCAGAGGCTCGGCATCTTCTGATACAAACTCCCCACACTCAAGGATTTTTAGCCTTGCTGGGTGATAAGTACCTGTTTTGGGACTCGGAACATAGTGCTTTTATCATGTTTGAAGTAACCTCTGGCTTCTGGATCGCATTGAGCGATCCGATCGGTAAATCATGTGCTTTCAAAAAATTACTCCAACAATTTCAGGAACAGGCCGATCGACATGGTGCAAAGGCGGTATTTTACAAAGTCAGCCCACAATTGTTGCCACATTATCTTGACCTGGGTTTGTCTTTATACAAGCTTGGCGAAGAGGCCAGAGTGGAGCTGCCGTCTTTTAGCCTGCAGGGCAAGCAGCATAACGCCCAAAGAAGCCGTCGAAACAAGTTCAGAAAAATGGGTTATCGATTCGAAGTATTGTCCGGTCATGCCGTTGAAGTTGCATTACCATGTTTAAGACGAATATCCGATGCGTGGTTGTCGAAAAAGCGCACACGGGAAAAAGGCTTCTCGTTAGGTTTTTTTGATGAAAATTATTTGCGTCACACAGAAATTGCCGTAATAAAGGATGATACCGGCATCATTAGGGCGTTCGCCAATTTATGGCCTTCTGCCGGCAAGGAAGAGTTAGCTATCGACCTGATGCGCTATGATCCTGGTATCCCGAAGGGTATTATGGATTTTCTGTTTGCTGAGCTGATGTTATGGGGTAAAACTGCAAACTACCACTGGTTTTCATTGGGTTTGGCCCCCTTGGCTGGTTTGGAGCAGTTCCCGTTAGCGCCGCTTTGGCACAAAATCGGCGCAACTTTATTTAATCTGGGAGATCAATTCTACAATTTTAAGGGTCTGCACGAATACAAGGCGAAATATAGTCCACATTGGGAACCCCGTTATTTAGCCGCGCCGGGAGATGTATGGTTACCGTGTCTTCTGACAATCATCGCTTGTCTGATTTCAGGAGGCTGGAAAGGAATTTTTAGCAAATTGCCAACCATCAGTAAGCTATCACTAAAAAATCTTGGTCAATTGGGCGCAATAAAAGACAAATTGTCGTATCGAGCAAAACGAGAAATATTGCAGGCACGAATTTCATGCCAGTCACCAGCCGGTAAAAATGACTCCGGATGGTAGGAGTGACAATACAAAATTAATCGAAACTGTTCAGGGTGGTTTGTCATTCCGAGCAAAGCGAGGAATCTTAAGGCTTTCCTCATGATTCAGCGTTTAAAAGATTTCTCCCGTTGGCCGCAATGAAAAAAACCAAATTTTTCGCGAGTAAACGCTGAATAGTTACCATTAATCTTTTTGAAAAAATGCTCAATAGTCACAAAATCCGTAACTCAAGCGCTTTCAACGCCCGTGAAGCTTCAGCAAGGATGGATCACAGGCATTGAAGACATGGGTTCAGTTTTTCTAGTTATTGTGGGTAACTATAAGGCTGAGGATAACCTTGTTGCGGGTAACTTGGCTGCTGCTGAGGGTATTGCTGCTGTTGCGGGTAACTTGGCTGCTGCTGAGGATACTGCTGCTGTTGCGGGTAGCCTTGCTGCTGAGGGTACCCCTGTTGCTGAGGATAGCCTTGCTGCTGCTGTTGTTGCTGAGGATACCCCTGCTGTTGAGGTGCGCCTTGCTGGCTGCCGGCATTATTATTCGCGACAATGGCCAGTTCTACACGCCGGTTTTGCGCCCGGTTTTCTTCACTGGTATTCGGGAATTTCGGCATTCGTTCACCCATCCCTCGCTGAGTGAGACGAGAATAATTAACACCCCGCTGAGACAAGTAAGCTGAAACACTGGCTGCCCGTTGTTCGGATAATTTCTGGTTATAATTATCGGCGCCGGTATCATCAGTGTGTCCGGTAATAGTGATGGTAGAATCCCGGTACTGGTTTAACACATTGGCGACAGAGTCCAGGGCAGATTGAGCTTGCGGCGTCAAATTTGCCGAATTAAAGCCAAACGTGATACTGCTGGGCATGTTTAAACTGAGTGTATTTTCCGCTGTCCTTTGTACTTCGATGCCCGTTCCTTGTAAAGATTGCTCCATTTCCTTTTGCTGACGATCCATATATGCGCCGACAGCCGCACCGACAACACCGCCTGCTAATGCGCCAAACCCGGCATTTTTAAGGTCATTACCGCCAAACAGTGTGCCGGCGCCGGCGCCAACTGCAGCCCCGATCCCACCGCCTTTAACCGTATTGCTCACAGTCGATTGTCCTGTATAAGGATCAGTCACACAAGCCGACAAAAGAACAGAACTGATACCAATAAATAATAAATTTTTTTTCATACTTTAGCCTTGGGTTAGTTTTATTTGATCAAATTTACGGAAATCTAGAATGATTCAAGAAGTTTTACCACTGGATGCGCAGATTGTTAATTTAATAGGCTACCTGCAACAGGATATTACAGCCAGAACTTGCACAGGCATATTTACGCGTCTAAATAATCAATAAGCTGAGCATCAGATACCGGTTTATGCAGAATAGTGACAACCTATAAATTATAACTATAACACCTGATTATTAATAAACGCTGAATAATATCTAGCCATTAGAGCCATGGGGATTCAACTCCGAAATATAATTTCATCGCCCTAATCCGTCATACACACACGCTAAATTAGCGGATAGAAGCCTTGATAGGCTAACGATTATAAAGGGCTTTGATTCAGCATGCTTGGGGAAATTCTGATTGACTCCTTCGACAAGTCTAGGATAATCGGCAAGTTGTTGATTGCGATCCTTTTAAGCGGTGAGCTGGTCGAGCCGCGAAATGCAATCAACTGATCAGAACTTCCAGTAGGCCTTGATGAACCGATAGCAAGCAACTGCTGCAGACCAACTTAAGGAATAATTTCCTTTTGACTGCTCATATCCTCTAACCAGTCACGCCAAATCGACATGAGAATCGCCATTAGCGTAGGCCCCAGAAAAAGTCCCAGCAACCCGAAATTTTCTATGCCCCCAAAAATGCCCAGCAACGTCCAGATAAATGGCAGCTGCACAGCACCGCCGATCAAGGTGGGGCGCACATAATTATCGGCGATAAGAATCACGATAATGCCAAATACAAACAAGGCGCTACCCTCTGCAATATGTCCATCTGCAACCAATACGAGCGCGCAGGCGCCGAAAATCAGCTTGGCCGCAAAAGGGATCATAGCGAAGACACCGGTTAATGCCCCGAGAATGGCCGGATGACTTAATCCGGCGAAAGCATAGCCGACACCGAGCAATAGACCTTCACCCAGACCAACCAGAACCAGACCATTGACAGTGGCGCGTATCGCAGCTGTGGCATGCACTGCATAGCGAATGCCGGTTTCACCAAACAGTCTCTGACTCGTCGCTAATACTTGCCGGCCCAGTCCATCACCGTGCTGGTAAACAAAAAACAGTACCAGCAAAGTGATCAGAAAGCCGAATAATCTATGCAAAATCTGACTGGCAAATGCTTTGGTATATGCAATGGCGCCACCGCTACCCAGCCAATGCAGTGACTCTCTAGCCGCTTCCGGACTACCGAAAAAGCCCATCCAGCTCTCTTTAGCCCAGTTCCCGATGACCGGTACGGTCTCCAGCCATACCGGCGGCGGAATACCAATTTTCTGGGCGTCGGCAATGACTTGTCCGAGTGACTGCGTCTCCTGTAATAACCGGCTTAACCCATAACCCAACGGTACCAGTATCATGGCGCCGATCAGCAAAGTAAGACACACTGCCGCCCAAGTCACATTTCCTTGTAATTTCCTGGTAGTCAAAAGGCGTAAATAAACCGGCCAGGTTGTAATGGCCAGCACCACCGCCCATGCCAATAAGGCCAGATAACTGTGTAACACCCAGCCACCCAGCAGCAGCAACAAAAAGCCGCCGATCAAACGAGATCGAATTTCGAGTTTATTTAGCATAGATTATGAAGTGCGGGTTTCAATAGCAATCATCCCAGAAGTCATCGCATTTTCACTTCTCTTCCAGAGGAAGAAGGCAGGAATAATGAGGAGGAAATAAAATGCGAAAACGTTTGAGTCGATGAATACATAGCATTTCCCATACTGATGAATATAGCAAAATTAATCAGCCGTAAATAGCCATCAACTTGGCCAAATTATCACTGCCGTCCGCAAACGATTTTTGCCAAAGCAGGACATCCTGTCAAAATCATCGCGGGCGATGGGAATAAACTGGCAATCGAGCTCACTTTGCCGCCGGTCGTCGGGGTCCGAATCGTGCATATAAAGGCAATCCTCATCGAAACCGCTCATAACAACCCAGTGCGGCACTTTTTTTCGGTCCATCAGATAAGTGCTGATCAATATCAGCGGTATGGCCCCGGCTTTAAAAGCGTTTATCAATTCAATCTGGGTAATATCATTATAATGAATTCGAATCCCCTGCTCTTGCGCCTGCTGTTTGAAACAATTATCCACTAATTCAACGACCTGTTTTTTTTCTTCATTGCGTACACCGTCGATAAACAGCGGCGCTGTCTGATTGACCCAGACCTCCACAGTAAAGTGGCGTCTTGCTGCCGCCAGCGCCAAACCTATCGGATGACAACCACCATGTCCCGAAGTCATATAGATGGTAGTTGCCTCCCGCCATAGCTCGATTTCTTCCTGTTTCGAGGGCTGATAGGCTTTGTTCAGCCCATGCATGGCCATCATCAAGGCAGCCGGGCCGCAGGTAAACGGCGTTGATTGCCTCAGCCAATGTACCGATCGATACTGGGTATCATGATAGTAGCGGATTCGCTTCTGGTAACGCAAAGCGTCTTTGTGATCCTCATAGTAATCGCGGTATATCCCAAATTTCTGATACCCCAAAGACTCGTAAAGCTTAATGGCCGGCGCATTATCGACGCTGACTTCAAGTCGTAAATACAGTCTGCCATCGTCACTAGCGGCTTGTTCACCGGATGTCATCAGCATTCTGGCTATGCCTCCCCCCCTAAGCTGGTGCGTGACCGCCAATGAGTAAATGCGCGCCAGTCGGGTGCCGGGATGATAAATAATCAGGATATAGCCAACGACTTTATGGTCGGCTTCCGCTACGAGCAACGCCCGGTGCTCGGTTGTTAACCAATGCCGAAAACTACGGCGGCTTAACCGGTCGGTATCGAAACTTGAGTTTTCCAGCGCAACCAGAGCCTCGAGATCGGTCAGAAGTGCATGACGTATGCACACTTTTTCATTCGCCATCAGGCCGATAACCCCTGTAAAGCCTGGACTATCACTTGCCGTGCACGGAACAGCACCATTTCCTTCCAGGCCTGATCATCGGGACAAAAGTGCTGACGCATGATTTTTCCGTGCTCGAAACGAGCATGTCCATCATTCTGTTGTGCCCAAAGCTGATGATCTCGTAACAAAATTTCGAACAACTGATTAGTATTGAAAGTACCGAACTCCAGCGTGATATAACAACTGTGATCATTCATAATGGCATGCCAGGCATAATCCAGTAAACCGGTTTTAGGAACCGAGCTGGATGTGCCAATAGCCGGCAACGTGACCGATTCGCCGTACCAGCGCTGGGCAACGGCTGTTGCGCGACTTGCCGGATCATGGTCGCAAATAACTTCTCCGTAGCCGAACGGTCCCAGTCCACTGTGCAAATCGATAACGGCAAGATGCCGTTGCTGCAATGCATAGTATTCGATTAAATCTTCACAAACCAATCTGCCATGAGCTGGCGCATGGCCGCCATAAAAAGGTCCGGCCGGATCGGAATATTGTCCGCCACTGATAGCGCATTCAAGTGCAATGCGGCCATGCTGCCGTTCAAATTGTTCGATGACCGCCTGTCTTTGCCGGGAATCGGCTAAAAAAAGCGCGAAACGCAGAGCATCATATCCTGAATTCTCCGGAAGTGGCTTGGAAAAATCGACTGCATTGCGGTTAAGATCGACGCCATCCTGGTCACAACGACGGAGCCAAGCATAACCCCAAGGCGTCAACGCGTGTATCATTAGAATGGCCATATCACCGGGCATAGCTATCTGTCCCGAAGCGAGCAACATCAAGTGATCGATCTGTATGGCACTGCCAACAAACCCTTCAATTCCATGCGTGCCTCCGATCAGCACCAATACCCGCGTGGCGTTTTCGGAACCTATCCACACGGTGTCGGTTACCAGTTGTTGACTCTCAGGTCCCGTAACGCCCTGACACTGATAAAACCGGTGTTGCCACTGGCCATGCTGTCCTTTCATTTTTTTGAGCCACGCGTCCCGGCCCGAGCCATAGTCTGCTGGAAAAACCTGGGTATCGATAATAGCTACAGGTATTGAACAAGGCATAACACAATCCGGAATAATTTTTTATCGAATGAACACTATACAACCATTAAACTTACAACGAGAATTATCCACTACGAAAGATCACAGAAAATGTCAGTTAAGTGGCAACAACAATTCATTAAGTTTTTTATTTTATTGAATTAAAGTTAACCGATAGATAATTCATTGAACGCTTTGTGATTTTTACATTCTTCATGATCGAACTGCTTGGGTGCGTTGAGCAAATTGACATTTAGAGTAAACCGAGAACTCTTGCAAGCCCAAGCTTCAGATCATGCAACAAGACAAGTAAATACTCTCCTGAAGGCCGGTAAAACAAAATAATTTATTCAGTGTTCCCTGGGTTTAACCGGAAAAAATTATACAACCATACACCGCTAGCACCATTCGAATGTACAACGAATTTTTGTTAAATATAGAAACACCTTGTATAAAAGACCGTCTGACTCCAAAATTATAACCTGTTTATTTTCAGGATCTCTTTCCTATGTCTCGTACTTTGCTGGTTGTCGATGAACTTTCCGACTGGAGCCCTTATTACCCTAGTGATCAAGTCATCACGTTTGAAACCTACCTTGCCACTGAACACGAAGAACCTGAACAACGCGTGCGTGTTATCAATCTGTGCAGCAGTTATCGATATCTGTCCGATGGTTATTATTGTTCTCTGCTGGCTGAAGCCAGGGGCCATCACGTCATACCTTCCGTTAAAGTACTGAACGATCTCGGCAAAAAAGCCTTATATCAACTGCAGATCGAGGATTTGTCGCCAACGCTGGCGCGTGCTTTCAAAAGTCATAACAAGGACAATGAAATCATTTTGCAGAGTTATTTCGGCACTACTTCGAATCCAGATTTTCAGGAACTGGCAAGATTATTGTTTGAACGCTTTCCCTGTCCGGTTCTGGAAGTGACCTTAAGTTACCGGCAGCAATGGCAAATCAAAGTGTTAAAACCCGTATCGCACCGTCATCTTGATGACGCCATGCAAACAGTCTTTGCCGAAGCCCTGGATAAATTCAGCAAAAAAGTCTGGCGCAAAGGCCGGGCCCGAAAAGCGGCGCGATATGATCTGGCCATGCTGATCAATCCGGAAGAAAAATTGCCCCCCAGTAACCGTGGCGCGTTAAAAAAATTTATCAACATCGGCAGGCAACTAGGCATAGATGTTGAATTGATCACCCAACAACATTATGTGCGTCTGCCAGAATTCGATGGTTTGTTTATCCGCGAAACAACCGCCATCGACCACCCTACCTATCGTTTTGCCAAAAAGGCGGAGGCCGAAGGCTTGATCGTCATTGACGATCCAACGTCCATGTTGCGTTGTACCAATAAAGTCTATCTGGCCGACTTGTTCAGGACCCATAAGGTTCCTTCGCCCAAAACCTGGATCCTGCACAAGGGCAATGCCGTGCATCTGGACAAGCTGGAAAATGAAGCCGGTTTTCCCGTGGTGATTAAAATACCTGACGGTTCTTTTTCGCGTGGCATCGCCAAAGTCAATAACCGCAATGAACTGAATCTTAAAGTCGCCGAACTGTTCCAGCAATCAGCGTTATTGCTGGCGCAGGAGTTTCTTTACACCGACTTTGACTGGCGCATCGGCATTTTTAACAACAAGGCCTTATACGCCTGCCGTTATTACATGGTAAAAAATCACTGGCAAATTTATCGCCATGGTTCCGGCAAAACCGAAGGCGGCAATTTTGAAACCCTGCCTACCTTCGAAGTTCCAAAATCCGTTCTCGATGCAGCCTTAAAAGCCACGCAACCAATCGGCAATGGTCTTTACGGCGTCGATGTCAAGCAAAAAGATGGTAAAGGTTATGTCATCGAAGTAAACGATAACCCGAACATTGACAGTGGTATTGAAGACCATTATTTAGGCGATGAGCTTTACCGCCTGATCATGTCCGAATTCCTAAGGCGCATGGAAGACCGTAGCAAAGGTTTGCCTTAATCCCGAGTATAGTTACTAAGCTCGCGGCGGAAACCATACCCCCAAAAAGGAGCAGTCGCGTGGGCTAGTCAAGGAGATTGCCGCAGCAATTAAACCCAAACATTGCATAACCGTTGTTTCTGGGGCTAAACCTTCTGTACTAAGCGAAGCAAAGCTATCACCTTGACCGCCTAGTAACGCTTAAGCCAGGGCGCGAATAAATGCTGGCGATGACTTTTATTTCATTCCGTCACTAGCAAAAGTGTATCGGAAAGCCCGGCTTACCATGCGTGAGGCCGCACATGACGGTCTAACGATCAAATGGGCCGGGTTAAATTAAAGAGTTGGTTTTTAGGCATATGCTAAGAATCATCAACCTGTTCAGCCAACTTGACCAGCTTGACCAACCGTGCCGATAGTTGTTCCTTGTTTTCTGCACACAAGGTGGCATGAGCAACTTTGCGGCCTTTGCGGGGGGCTTTGCCATAAAGATGCAAATGCGCATGTTCAATCGCCAGAACGTCTTCAGACGCCGGCAAGCCGCCAATGAAATTAACCATCGCCGATTTTCCAAACGGCGTTGTCGCTCCCAGTGGCAACCCCAGAATGGCGCGTAAATGATTTTCAAATTGGCTAGTTTCCGCACCTTCTATCGTCCAATGACCTGAATTATGAACTCGAGGGGCGAATTCATTGGCGACCAATTTATTGTCAATTTCAAATAATTCCAATGCCAGCACACCGACATAGTCCAAAGCCTCCATCAATCGTGTCACATAAACCTCAGCTTGGCCTTGCATGGCATCAGAATCACGGTTCTGTGAAATCCTTAATATGCCGCCTTGATGAATATTTTCTGCCAGCGGGTAATAAACAATCTCTCCAGTCACATTGCGCACGGCGATAATGGAAATTTCGCGATCAAACGGCACAAAGGCCTCAACGATAGCCGAGGCACCTTCCAGTTTGGCCCAAGCTGCGCTCAGATCATCCGCCGATTTCAGCACGGACTGGCCTTTTCCGTCATAGCCCTGAGTCCGGCTTTTTAATACAGCCGGATAACCGATGCCTGACATAATTTGCTCCAGTCCGGCAAAACTCTCTACCGGCTCAAAGGCCGGTGTGGGAATATCGATTGCGCGGAAGAAATTTTTTTCAAAAAGCCGGTCCTGCGCAACAGCCAACGCCTTGGGTGAAGGATGGACTTGGGTGTGGGCAGACAGAAATTTCGCCACTTCAGAAGGAACATTTTCAAATTCGTAGGTGACTACGTCGGCCTGTTCTGCAAGCCGCGCAAGTAGACTTGGATCATTGTAGTCTCCATGCAGATGAACCCCCAATCTGTTAGCGCAGGCATCCGCCGACGGATCAAGAAAAATGAAATCCAGCCCCAGGGGATAACCTGCCAACGCAATCATTCTGGCCAATTGCCCAGCACCAAGTATGCCGACCCTCATAAACTTTCTCCTACATTCTTGCAGTCACCGCGTGGATCGGGGTTGTCTAGAACTGTTTTGGTTTGTTCCTGTCTGAAATTATCCAATTTCTGCCGGTACTGGCAGTGTTTATTGCTGATAATGGCTGCTGCCAGCAATGCGGCATTGATCGCGCCTGCCTTGCCTATCGCCATGGTCCCGACAGGAATACCGGCCGGCATTTGGACAATAGATAATAGGGAATCCATGCCATTTAAGGATTTGGAAGGTACCGGTACTCCTAAAACAGGAACTATGGTTTTAGCCGCAGTCATTCCGGGTAAATGGGCAGCGCCGCCGGCACCGGCTATAATCACTTCCAGGCCCTTATTTTCTGCTGTTTCGGCATAATGAAATAACTTATCCGGAGTCCGGTGTGCCGAAACAACTTCAACATCATGCGGAATCCCCAACTGTTCAAGTGTTTCCGCGGCAAAACGCATGGTTTCCCAATCTGACCTTGATCCCATGATGATGCCAACCAGTGCTGTCATTTGTTACTCCTTGCAGTATTAAAAATAATCGGCCAAAAATTAAAGTCGCGTAGTATCGCACAAATCAAATGCCGAACGATGTTTTCCCGGTTCATCAGGGATTCTGATTATAATATCCTGCCTGAAGCTTTTTCTAATCCCTTCACCAAAGAAAACACCAACAATGGCATGGAAACCCTCAATTTCTATGAACAAAGATCAAATCTATAATGAAGAAATCGTCAACGCGGCGGATTTCAAATTTGGCAGTACCGTCGCCAACGTGTTTGACGACATGGTGAACCGGTCTGTGCCTTTTTATATCGAAATGCAGCGCATGATCGCCGAGCAAGCCGCCGATTATAGTAAAACCGGCGCAGATGTCTATGATTTGGGCTGTTCGACTGGAACGACGATGATTGGTATGAACACCACTATCGCAGAACACATCCGCTTTATCGGCATTGATGATTCACCAGATATGCTTGATAAATGCCGGAACAAACTAGAACAGGCCAATTTTACCCGCCCTTATGAGCTGCGCCTTGCAGACCTGAATCAGGCTATCGAAATCAGCGATGCGTCGGTTGTCGTATTATGTCTAACCATGCAATTTGTCCGCCCCATTCATCGCAGCAACTTGCTAAAAAACATTTATCACGGTTTACAAACTGACGGCGCATTGATTCTGGTGGAAAAAATATTGGCCGAAGATAGCCACTTCAACCGCAATTTTATTAAATATTATTACAATTACAAGCGTAGAAATTATTACAGCGAAATGGAAATCGCACAAAAACGCGAAGCCTTGGAAAACATCCTCATTCCTTACAAAATCAGCGAAAATATGACCATGCTGCAAGATGTTGGCTTTTCGCGCTGCGAAGTATTTTTTAAATGGTATAACTTCGCTGGCATGATTGCGGTAAAAACTTGATCAACCGGAAGGCCACTATTCCTTTATATCTGGCTTTAAAGCAATCCATGCTCGGCAAAAGAATAAGGCTGGCCGTCGCCGATAATAAAGTGATCCAGCACACGGATATCAAACAAAGCCAAGGTTTGTTTAAGTTTTTCGGTTATTTGCCTATCGGCCTGACTGGGTTCGGCAATGCCGGAAGGATGGTTGTGGGCGAAAATGACTGCTGCCGCATTATGATACAAAGCCTGCTTAACCACTTCTCTGGGGTAAACGCTGGCGCCATCTATGGTGCCCCGAAATAGCTCATCCAATTGAATGACCCGATGTTGATTATCCAAAAATAAGCAGGCGAATACTTCGTAGTCATAGCCGCGAAGCTGAGCGCTAAGGTAGGCGCGGGTAGTTTCAGGACTGGTCAGGACACTACCGCGCTGAAGAATTTCTTTAAAATGCCGCCTGGCCATTTCCAAAACCGCCTGGAGCTGTGCATACTTGGCGCTACCCAAACCATGGGCTAAGCAAAAACGCTGTTGATCGGCATCCAGAATGGCTTTCAAAGAACCAAATCCGGCCAGTAGTTCGCGAGCCAGATCGAGCGCTGATTTACCATGCGTTCCGGTTCTAAGGAAAATAGCCAGAAGTTCGGCATCGGTTAACGCACCCGAGCCCCGTTGTAGCAGTTTTTCCCTGGGCCGGTCTTCAGCAGGCCAGTCCTTAATCGCCATAAGTCTCCAATGCGAGTAAAAATTAAAGCATAGAAGAATTTGGCTATACTTGCCATAATATCAGTTTTAGATAACACTAGGCATCACTATTAACAAGCACATTTTATTGGCTGTCTCCGGAGGTATTGCCGCCTACAAATCGGCCGAACTGGTCAGGCTGTTGCGCAAGTCGGGCGCCGACATTCGGGTGGTAATGACGGATGCTGCCTTACAGTTTGTGGCTCCTTTAACTTTTCAGGCACTGTCAGGCAATCCAGTTCATAGCGCATTATTAGATGCGGACCAGGAAAATGCCATGGGGCACATTAACCTGGCGCGTTGGGCCGATTTACTGCTGATTGCTCCCGCAACAGCCAATTGCCTTGCCAAACTCAGCCATGGCTTGGCGGACGATCTGTTATCGACGCTTTATCTTGCTGCCACCTGCCCGGTCTATATTGCCCCCGCGATGAATCAGGCCATGTGGCATAAAAAGGTCACGCAAGAGAATATCGCCCGACTCAAGGCCCATGGTGTCACCGTTATTGACCCGGAATCAGGTGATCAGGCCTGTGGTGAAAGCGGTTTGGGCCGAATGGCCGAACCCACGGAAATTTGTAGCCGGGTCTTAGGCCTGTTTCAAACCAATACGAATAAATCGGCAGCGTTTATCCTGCAAGGTTTTAAGGTCATGATCAGTGCCGGCCCCACCCGTGAACCTTTAGACCCGGTTCGCTTTATCAGCAATCGAAGTTCCGGAAAAATGGGCTACGCCCTGGCCCAGGCGGCCTTGAACGCTGGAGCGGAAGTAACCCTGGTTAGCGGCCCGGTATCGCTAACGGCACCTGTTAATGCTAAAGTTATCCAGGTGGAAACAGCCGCACAAATGTATGCCGCGGTATTGGACAATATCAGCGGGCACGATATTTATATTGGAGCTGCCGCCGTTGCCGACTATAGTCCTGTTGTCATGCAGCAGCAGAAAATAAAAAAATCATCGGAACAGACAACGATAACCCTGCAAAAGACCAAAGATATTCTGGCTGACGTTGCCTTGCTCGCCCGTCGACCCTACACTGTCGGTTTTGCCGCCGAAACTCACAATCTTGAAAGATACGCAATCAACAAATTAGAACAAAAAAAACTGGATATGGTGGCCGCCAATTGGGTAGGACTTGATGAAGGTGGCTTTGACAGCGACCGTAATGCGTTACAGGTTTATTGGCAGAGCGGCCACAAAACAATGGCAATGGCGGACAAAAGCCGGATAGCCGAGCAATTGATTCGCTTGATTGCTAACTGTTTGGCTGGAACACGCAGCACTGACTCTTCTTGCTCCCCAGAGAAATTAAATGAAAAAAATACAGCTTAAAATTCTGGATACCCGTTTGGGTAACGATATTCCGTTACCTGATTATGCCACTTCGGGTTCGGCGGGACTTGATTTACGCGCCTGCCTCGATCAGGCAACTGAACTTAAACCCGGCGAAACATTATTGATTCCGACCGGCCTGGCCATCCATATTCAAGACCATCATTTGGCAGCCATTCTATTGCCGAGGTCTGGTCTGGGTCATAAACATGGGATTGTCCTCGGCAATCTGGTCGGCCTGATTGACTCGGACTATCAAGGCCAAATCTTTGTCTCTTGCTGGAACCGCGGGAACACCAGCTTTACTATTCAGATCGGAGAAAGAATTGCACAATTGGTTTTTGTTCCGGTTGTACAAGTGGATTTTGAACAGGTCGAAGAATTCAATGAAAGCACCCGTGGCGCCGGCGGTTTTGGCCATACGGGCCAACATTAATCTGTCTTAAATTATAAGGTTATAAAGATGCTACGTATTTTTTCGTTGCTGTCTATAGTGGCAAGCCTCATGATTATTGTTGCCAGCACCGGTGTTTATTGGATGGCATCGTCGGTAATAACCGGGGCCAAACAGGTTTCAGCAGAAATTGTGGCAAAATCGGTCGCCTTGACTATATCGGAACAAATCGATTTACTCAATGAAACAATAGATAAGATGTCTGTTGATCCGGAAGTATTGGCGGCAGCGGAATCCAAAGATCCGGTATTGTTAAATACAACAGCAGCAAAACTGGAAAGGCATTTTCCCAATGTCCTGAAAATCAGATTGCTGCCACCCGGTATCAATGAACCGGATCAACAAACCACACCCAAAATGGGTTTTGCCGATCTTGATATGGTCAGGGAAACGTTTACCGCTAATCAATTTCCCGGCATACAAGGCGACCTGGGCCCGGACCGGCATCTGGCAATAACTCGGGGAATTATAAAAAACAAACAGGTTATTGGCGTCATTCTGGCAAGCTTAAACTATGACTTTATAGGCAAGACGATCCAGGCAGCTAAGATAACAGAGGGTTATATCGAATTAAAGCAAGCGTCCTTGTTGATAGGATCAGCTGGCACCAACTCCGAATCCCTGCACAGCCAAAAAGTAGAAATAGCCGTCCCCAACACTAATTGGAAGTTGACCTATTGGTATTCAAAAGGTGCTAATTTCGGTGAATTCACATTAATTATCAGCTTCATTATTGTCCCGGGCCTGCTGGCCATTCTGTCGTTTATCATTGGTTACCGGCGACTTTCAGACTTGATTTCCGAAGACCTGAGTACTGTCATGAAGGCCTTCAAGGATGTGATGACTTCTAAACTGCAGGGTAATTATCCGGTCAATATGATTGAAATGCATGCCATTATTTCCACTTTGGCACAATTTAAACGAATTCTGGATAATCAGGATGACGGCCTTCCAAAAGAAGAAGAGGTCGACGACTTAAAGCTGGACGGTTTTTTTGATGAATCTGATAATTTTGGCGTAAGCGAACCGTCGATTCAAAAAAGCTCAGTGGGCGGAATTGAAGTTGAGGAATTTCGTCACGAACCACCACCGGAGACAAAAAAAATGCCAAAGCCATTGGAAGCAGCCAAAGAAAGCAAAAAACTCGATGACAACGCCGTTATCTTCAGGGCTTATGATATACGGGGTATCGTAGGAAAAACGCTAACCAACGAAGTTGTCTACAATATAGGCCGTGCACTTGGAACCGACGCAAAAAGTCTTAACATTAAAACCATTGTAATCGGCAGGGACGGGCGTACATCGAGTCCTGATTTAGCCGAAGCGTTAGCGAAGGGTATCGCAGCAACCGGATGTAATGTACTGGATCTGGGCATGGTCCCTACCCCCGTTCTTTACTTTGTCACCCAGCATACCGAAGGCCGATCCGGCGTCATGATTACCGGCAGCCATAACCCGGCCGATTATAATGGCCTGAAAATGGTGATTAACGGTGAAACATTGGCTGACGAAAGAATTCAGCGGCTCAAACAATGCATTGACCGCCAAGGCTATGCAACGGGGCCGGCAGGCACGATAGAACTAAATCAGCATTTCTCGAATGAATATATCGGAACGATTGCCGATGATATCCGCGTTAACAGACCGATGGTCATTGTACTGGACTGCGGCAATGGTGTCGCCGGCGAACTGGGTCCTGCCCTATTGAAAACATTAGGCTGTGAAGTTATAGAATTATTTTGCGATATTGATGGAACCTTCCCAAATCATCACCCAGACCCCAGTAAACCTGAAAATATGTTTGAATTGATTGAAGCGGTTAAACATTATCGGGCCGATCTTGGTATCGCTTTTGATGGTGATGGTGATCGTTTGGGTGTTATCGATTCGAACGGTAAAATAATCTGGCCGGACCGGCAAATGATGCTGTTCGCCAAAGATGTGCTGGCTGGCAAACCCGGCTCCGAGATCATCTATGATGTGAAATGCACCCGGCATCTAGCCGATCAAATTACCAAATACGGTGGGCGGCCTGTGATGTGGAAAACCGGCCATTCATTCATGAAAGCAAAGCTCAAGGAAACCGGTGCCAAACTGGCGGGTGAAATGAGTGGTCATATTTTCTTTAACGACCGCTGGTTCGGCTTTGACGATGCTTTGTATTCGGCGGCGCGATTGATTGAAATACTGTCAGCGGATAGCCGAAGCTCGGCGGAGGTTTTTGCTCAGTTCCCGGACAGCGTTAATACGCCGGAATTGAATGTCGGCCTTGCCGAAGGAGAAAATTTCAAATTCATAGAACGCATGTTCGCAGAAGCCAGTTTTAGCGACGGCAAAATCACCAATATTGACGGGATGCGAGTCGATTTCGCCAATGGCTGGGGACTGGTGCGGGCATCCAATACCACGCCGTCGCTGGTCATTCGGTTTGAAGCCGATACAGAGGCGAATTTAATGAGCATCCAGGAGCAGTTCAGAGTACTCATGAAAAAAATCAAACCAGATATCGTCTTGCCGTTTTAACAGCATGATGGCTAACGGCTGCGTGGAATCGATTCTTGACGCGCCATGATTATTCGGCCATGATAATTCCGGCTGAATCAACCGATCCAAGGACAAAGGGCGCCAAGAATTTCAGCAAGCTACCCGTTACGGTCAAATGTTGGTTTAGGCTCAATGCTCACCCTCAATTGGCCATCCTACAGTTCGAGAAAATCAGAAAATGCTACAAAGAAAAACAGCTCATCAAATAGCCGATGTCCTGATTGAAGCCCTGCCTTATATCCAACGCTTTAAGGGTAAAACCGTCGTCGTTAAATTTGGCGGCAACGCTATGGTTGATGAAGATCTAAAACACAGTTTCGCGCGCGATATCGTCCTGATGAAACTGGTTGGATTAAAGCCGGTTGTTGTGCATGGCGGCGGCCCGCAAATTGGCCGATTACTGGAAAAACTGGGTAAAACCACAGGTTTTATTGACGGCATGCGAATTACCGATAGTGAAACCATGGATGTTGTAGAAATGGTGCTTGGCGGCCTGGTCAATAAGGAAATTGTCAATTTGATTAACCGGCACGGTGGCAAAGCCGTCGGTTTAACCGGGAAAGACGGCGACTTCATACGTGCCAAAAAATTATGGCTAGATAGCCGGGACAGCCTGGCTTTGACAGCATCAGCGCCGGAAATCATCGATTTGGGTCATGTCGGCGAAGTCCATAGCATCGACCCCGGTGTGGTCGACATGCTCGGGCGCAGCGATTTTATTCCGGTGATTGCCCCGATCGGCGTGGGCGAAGATGGTCACTCATATAACATCAATGCGGATCTGGTGGCCGGCAAAATTGCCGAAGTGCTTAAAGCCGAAAAATTGATTTTATTAACCAATACGGCGGGTATTCTGGATAAAGGGGGAGGCTTACTGACTGGATTATCTATCAAGGACATAGATAATTTGATCGAGGACGGCACCATCTCGGGCGGCATGATTCCTAAAACCCGTTGTGCTACCGATGCTTTAAAAGGCGGTGTCAATAGCGTCCATATTATTGACGGTCGAGTTGAACACGCCGTGTTGCTTGAACTTTTTACCGATCAGGGTGTTGGCACTTTATTGCTGAGCCGCCCTCGATAAAGCGTCATTCACATAAGGGCCGAATGTGGATCGTATGTCCTTGACTTTTTGACCCTCGCACAACTCCTTGCCCAAGGACGATTCGCGGCAATGAATATTAAGAAAAAGCTGATAGTCATCTTCGGTAAGCGGGATTTTTGACAATGATAAGCTGATGTCTAAATCGGTCGCCGGGGGCCGGTTCATAATCAATCTTTCATTATAGACATCTGGCGGTGTCGTGGAGTAATACTCGACAAAGGTGCGCGCAATCTCCCACGCCTTGGTGCACTGGCGATCATTTTCACAGTAAAACAAACCTATCTCGTTAGCTTCTTTGATAGTCGGAATTTTAACCTGTCGCCGGTTCCCGTTGGTTGATTGCGTCAAAAATAAGAAACGTGCTATATCAGCCTCATCCGCTTTTTTGATTTTTTCCTGCCTTTCCTTTTGCTCGTTGATCGAAGCCTGCATGTCCAGAATTTGTTTGCTAACCGAGTTCATATCGTTCAGCAGTTTATGAGGCACCGGCTGTGCATTGCGTTCCAATGCCGCCGCCTCTTTCTGTTGGACTTCAAGACTCTGTTTAAGACGGTTCAAATTTCCTTCGATAACCTGATTTTGCCGGTCAAAGGCATCTATTTTGGATTTGATGGCCATCAGCAAATCCGCCTTCGAAGTGTAGGTGCTCAATAAGGCATTATCATACATTTTCTGCCTGGCGATAATTTTTTCCTCATCTTGCCGAAGTCGGGCCAATCGCTTTTCCAGTTCCTGCTCTTCTTTCGTTTTGGCTCTTTCCGTAACTTCAACAACCCTGCCCGATTTACTCAATGAATCTCTGCGGTATTTTGTATCCTTCGGCTGCACCTGATCGGCGTAATAGATATTACCGTGATCGTCTATCCAGCGGTACAGTTTTTTTGCAGACGCTGTTTGACTGAAAAACAGGCTGAGAAAACAGCCTAAAACCATAATGACTATAACGATTCGGGCTTGCATGAATGTCAATAATTTTTTGCTGGAAATGTGATTTATTAAAGATAGCAGATATAAAGAGTCTATTATGTTTTTTCATCAGCCAGGTAACGCCCCTATTTGTCATTCTGTTTGCCACCTCATTAACCAATCAAACTGGCCAACTCATGTAAAGGAGGTAAAATAACCATTTTCGCCAATTGCAAAAACAGCAGCACAACCAAAGGCGATAGATCCACACCGCCGATATCGGGCATAAATTTGCGGCAAGTGCCAAGCAAAGGCTCGGTCAAACTATACAGAATCGATGACGCCGCGCTAAAAGTCCCAGGGCTCAGCCAGCTTAATAACGCTCTGGCAAATACTGCAAAAATAAAGATGTTAATCAGCAATGATACCAGTTGCGTAATTGATAAAATGGTCAACGCACCCAAGCTAAATTCAATACTTTTTAGCATCAAAATGGAAAAATCTGCAAGAATCTGCAGGCTGAGGGCAAGAATAATCGATGAAGTATCTATTTTCCCGATAGGCGGAACAAAGCGGCGAAGAAACCGCAAAGGCGGGTGGGTCGCCTTGACCAAGAATTGCGCGATGGGATTGTAATAATCGGCACCACACCATTGTAATAAAAAACGTAATACCACTGCCAGAATATACAGCGAAGACAGCGTATCGATTAAAAAAATGGCTGGGTCTGTCAAATAAGTCGAGCCCATCAGATACTCTCCGTTTGTTTGGACATTTCAATCGAGCGATTTCTCGCCGCATGTACTGCTTTTGAAACCAGCTCAGTAAATCCGCCTCGCTGAAAAGTTTCAATAGCCTGTTGCGTGGTGCCGCCCGGTGATGTGACGCGCTGGCGTAATTGCTCTGGCGATTCGGATGATTCCAATGCAATTTTTGCTGCGCCCAATGCAGTTTGCAGTACCAGTAAACGAGCGGTCGATTCGTTCAAACCCATTTCCACGGCGGCCTTTTCCATTGCTTCCATCAACAGGAAATAATACGCCGGACCACTGCCAGAAACGGCGGTAAC
>Ga0209798_10000182_pt1 | contig 36179 bp, 25 predicted proteins | sample DOMMetBare3Fresh_FD_187475 | JGI IMG/M metagenome (GOLD analysis project Ga0209798, IMG submission 187475) | Wetland sediment microbial communities from St. Louis River estuary, USA, under dissolved organic matter induced mercury methylation -... | ecosystem: Environmental > Aquatic >... | reverse complement strand
GCCTCAAAATATAAAACACGGGCTTTCGTGTCAATTTTCAGCAGACGCGTAACCACAAAGCTGCCTTTCGTGATCTGGTTTTTCGGTTTGCCAGTCGTCAGATCATACAAGTAAAGATGCCCCCAGTCGTCTCGTTCTGAGTACCAGATCGCCTCGTTTGTTTCCGGCAGGTATCTCCAATTCACGCTTCCCTGTCCTGACTCATATTGCGTCGCAACAATCTCCTCAAAAACATCGCGGACGTCACCTGTCGCGGCACCGGCGATGCGAAATTTTGCCTGCTTATGGTCACGCGAGCTCGAGATGAAGGCCAGCTTAGTACCGTCGTGGCTCCATTCGTTGTCATCGAAACTGCCCCCGCACGAGACGTCGTCGCACAGGGTGCCGCGCCGGTCGTCGGGCTGCATCTTGAGGCGAATCACCTTTACAGGTTCGATCTCGATGATGACACGGTGAATCTTGATGATCTCTTTGTCCTGCGGCAGCGGATATTTCCAGGCTTCGAGCTTTGGTGCGCCAACCTCGGTCGTCACAAGATACATATCGCTGACGTTGCGCTGGTCCTGTTGGAATGTCGCTATCTTTTTTGAGTCAGGCGACCAGAGCAAAATCGGGCGGTCACTTTTCGTCCAGCCGGCGTTGTCCGTCGCGTAACCAAAATCCTTGACGCCGTCGGTTGTGAGCTGCGTTTCCCTGCCTGATGCGATATCTTTTACCCAAAGGTTCCAGTCCTTAATGTAAACCGACTTTTTGCCGTCAGGCGAGGTTATCGCGTTTCCGCCGCCGAAACGGTTTAGCCCGTTCTGCGCGGATGCCGTTGGCACGAGATCGGCAAGTTTCGGCGCTGCCTTTCGCGAACCGTCCGCCGGATTGATCAGCACATATTCACTGCCGGTCGGCGTCAAAACGCGATACCAGAAACGTCCGTCGGGCAAAAAGGTCGGCCGCACATTCGCACGGTCAACTAGCGGACCGGTACTAAAGCTGAGCATTTTTTCGGCGCGAGCATAGTCGGCCGCCGTTAATGCAGGCTGTTGCGCAAAGACAAAGGACGCGAAAGTAACTAGAAAGAGTGCAGAGACCAGGATTTTATTCATTTGATTTGCTACGTTTGATCTTGAAATATGTTTCAGCTGCGGGAATACTGATTATCTTATAGCAACGCGGCGATTTATTACATCGACAACTCGTTTGTTTGGTAGAATTTCAAAATAATTTCGTTAATTGGGAGATATTGGGGTGCGAGAATTCCTGTTCGACGCACGCGACGGCGCTCGATGATTGACTCGGACAAAGATCTTGGCAAGCTCGTGGCGATCCACGGTATCGCTCCCGCGTTTTTGCAGCGCGCGGTCTTTATAGTCATCTTGTCGTTTATTTTTTTTCTGGCAATGATGTTTGTTTATTACATTCGCCAAAGCATCGCATATTTTCTGCTCGCCTCAGCCTTTCTGGTGCTCTATCTCGTCACGCTTTTTTCATTCGTTATGCAGAGGCGGAGCGTTGTAATGGTCCACGAAAATGGACTTAGCTTTAAGAATCGTTCAGCCCTATGGAACGAAATCGAATCCGTAAAAGACTGTACGATCAATATCCGTGACGAAAAGCCGATCGTCTTGCCCAGAACGATTAACAAGATCGACAACCTGCTCGCGTCCATAACTCAACATATTGCTTGATGTAGGCTCCGGCGGCTTTCGGCGAACAACTCTCAGCGGCTGATCAAAGTTTTCTTGCGCCCGATTTTCTTGTATTCTGTTCGTTTAGGGTTTCTCGAATGGAGATTTTATGAGCATTGAAGTCGTAATGCCCCAGATGGGCGAATCGATAACTGAGGGAACCGTTTCCAAATGGCTGAAGCAAGTTGGGGAACGTATCGAAAAAGACGAAGCGTTACTCGAGATTTCGACCGATAAGGTGGACGCTGAGGTGCCGAGTCCCGGCGCGGGCGTGCTGCTGGAGATCAGAACCAAAGAAGGCGAGACGGTTGAGGTCGGAACGGTCGTTGCGGTCGTCGGCGAAGAAGGCGAGGCTGCCGTCAGCAGTCAGCAGTCAGCGGTCAGCAATCAGCCAGAAACTGCAGTTCCAAGTTCCGAGTCCCGGGTTCCGAGTCAAGAAGAAGAATTGGCTGTTGAGGCTCAGGCTGTATCCAGAACTGCTTCATCTGAAAATCCGCAATCCGCAATCCTCAATCCGCAATCGAGCGAAGCGACCGAGATCGTGATGCCCCAGATGGGCGAGTCAATTACCGAGGGAACCGTTTCCAAATGGCTCAAAGCCGTTGGCGATAAGATCGAAAAGGACGAAGCTTTATTAGAGATCTCTACTGACAAGGTCGATGCCGAAGTGCCGTCACCGGCGGGCGGAACCCTATTGGCGATTAATGTTCAGGAGGGCGAAACAGTCGAGGTCGGCGCGGTTTTGGCGTTGGTAGGTGCCGCAGGAGCGTCACAAGTTCCAAGTTTGCCCTCCGAAAGTCAGCCGCTACCAGTCGGCTCTCAAGCTTCGGCCGGTAATGGTAATCAGGAAAAGGTAGCCGCAGCAGCAGCATCGAGTCTGCAATCCGCAATCCGTATTCCGCAATCGTCCGAAGCGAGTCTTGCCGAGCTTCGCCGGACAAAATCCAGTCCTCTCGTGCGCAACATCGCAAAGGAACACGGTATCGACATTACGCGGATTCCCGGCAGCGGCATCAGCGGTCGCGTTACTAAAAATGACATTATGTCGTTTATCGAAACCGGCGCCGCTCTTCGACCCCAAGACCTGCTCGTTAAAGGCGCGGCCGCACCCGCGATCCACAAACCGATGATCGAGTACACGGCGCCGCAGGCCGTTACCAAGACTGAGGACCGAATCGAAAAAATGTCGGTGATGCGAAAGAAGATCGCCGAACACATGACTTTGTCAAAGCAGACCTCGGCGCACGTTACGAGCGTTTACGAGATCGACATGACCAACGTCGCGAAGTTTCGAGCGGCGCATCAGGCCGATTTTCAGGCGCGTTTTGGTACAAAGCTCAGCTATATGCCGTTCATCTTTCAGGCGATCTCGGCCGCGATCCGCGAGTTTCGCATCGTCAACTCGCAGGTCGATGGCGATCAGATCATCTACAAAGGCGATATCAATATTGGCATGGCCGTCGCTCTGGATTGGGGATTGATCGTGCCCGTGATCAGGAATGCGGACACGCTCTCGCTCGCACAGCTTGCGACCACGGCAAACGACCTTGCCGATCGCGCACGCACAAAACGGCTTAAGCCAGACGAAGTTCAGGGCGGCACATTCACCGTCACGAATCCGGGCGTTTTCGGCGGCCTTTTCGGTACGCCCATCATCAATCAACCGCAAGTTGCGATCCTCTGCGTCGGCACGATCGAAAAGCGTGCAAAGGTGATGACATCGCAGGATGGCGACGATTACATTGCGATACGTCAGATGGCATACTTCGCGTTAACCTACGATCACCGCATCGTTGACGGAGCCGACGCTGAAAAGTTCTTAGCGTATTTGAAAGGATATTTGGAGAAAGCTCCATTCGCACTTTGAGCGGAGCCGGATTTTGATAGTTTCGCTCGGAACGAATAATTGTTGGCATACGCAGAATTTTCCTGTATGCTAAATGGCATTGAGTTTGTTCGCGTCCTCTCCCGTCTCGTGTTCTTTGTTCTTTAGTGTAGAGTTGGCCGTTAATCAGGCGGCAATGATGCCTTATTTTGGGAGGCTCAGTAGTGGCGTTGCTCGTTTCGGATCGGTACGGTCATTTAGTTTACAACCCGCAATGCGGTCTTAGCCTCTAATTTTCAGAGTTTCTAAATTCACAAATTTGATTTCGAGGAGGAAATTATGTTTAAGAAAATTTCAGTTTTAGTGTTGACTCTTGTGATCGGTGCGATCAGCGTCTTTTCACAAGGTGCTCAACTGCGTAATGCGATCGCAGGACAAAAATATAAAATTAAGGGTGTTGTCGTTTCTAAGGATGACAACAGCACGTTTATCGTCCGCGACTCGGTCGGCGTTGACACAAAGATCATCGTCGCGCCGAATGCGAGCGTCAAAAGCAATGGTTTTTGGGGCGGCGATAAATATCCGGCGACCGCAATTGTTCGTGGATTGAACCTCGAGGTCGAAGGTATCGGCGACAGCAGCGGAGCCGTTTCAGTTACCAAGGTTCGCTTTGATAAAAGCAATCTGATGACCGCACAGTCCATCGATGCACGCGTCTCGCCGGCTGAGGAACGTCTTACAGCCGCCGAACAGAACGCTCAGCGTGTGTCGGGCCAGATCGACGAACTGATGGCGATATCGAATGCCGCTAAGGGCGGTGCCAAGGCTGCTCAGGACACGGCTGATGCTGCCGTTGCGGGCGTCAACGCCACCAACAAACGCATCTCCGACCTCGACGACTTCGTTGTGCAATCTACTGCAACCGTTAATTTCAGGGTCAATAGTGCCATGCTTTCTCCGGAAGCGAAGGCCTCGCTTGATCAGGTTGCCGCAGCCTCAACGAGCCTAAAGGGCTATGTCATTGAGGTGACTGGATTTGCGTCGGCCGAGGGCGGAGCGAAAAAGAACAAAGCTCTGAGCGAACGCCGCGCGCAGGCCGTTAAGGATTACCTGATCGAGACCCACAACATTCCGCTAAGGCGAATGAGCACGTCTTACGGTTTTGGTGAACTCCAGGCGGTGGCCGACAACACGACTCGCGAAGGACGGTCACAAAATCGTCGCGTCGAGGTCAAACTGTTGGTAAGCCGCGGCATCAACCAGAATGTTGAGGTCAAGCAGACCAACTAGTTAGGGTTAAAGAGGGTATTTCGGGGCCGCGTGATCTATTTACACCCGGCCTCGGTGCCCTCTATTCATTTCTAAAATGACGCCTTCCAGACATCAAAATCTATTTTCGATCGTTCTGTGCATGCTTGGCCTAGTGACCTTTGTGGGTGCCCAAACGGCCACGCCGACGCCAAAGCCGAAAGACGAGGATGAGATCATCAAGGTCGAATCCCGGCTCGTGGTGGTGCCGGTTTCTGTTACCGACAAGGATGGTCAGCCGATTCTTGGACTCACGGCTCAGGATTTTCGTATTTCCGAAGAGGGCCGAAATCAGACGATCGAGAGTGTTGGTGCGGCTGCAAATGTTCCGCTTGAGATCGCTCTGCTCTTTGATGTTTCCGCAAGTACGGACAAGATGTTCAAATTTGAGCAGGAAACAGCAGCCAAGTTTTTGCAGGATGTTATGCGGCCCGATGACCGGGCGACCATTTTCGCGATCGGATCGAAAGTTCAGCTGGTCGCTCCCCGCGAGACCGCCGAACGTGCGGCCGCAGCGGTTAGATCGATTGTTCCGACCAAAGACTCAACCGCGTTTTTCGACACCGTGGGCGAGGCGGCCGAATATCTTCGCAGGACTGCCCGCGAGGGTACGCGCCGTGTGATCGTTGTGGTTTCCGACGGCGAAGACACGAATAGCACGCAGATCGCAAAAGCGATACAGGATGGCTATAAGAAGATCGGAGACCGAATAAATACGATAGACAGTAAGACCTTGTACCAACTGACGGTCGCGAACCGAAACGATGCTAGCGATCGCGAACGCTTGCGAGTCCTCCGTTTGCTGCAGAACGCAGATACGGTGTTTTATTCGATAAATCCGGCCGGAAGCTCGTTTCAACTAAACAAGATCAGTGTATACGGCCAGGAAAACATGCGGAAATTTGCAGAAGAAACCGGCGGTACCGCGTTCCTGCCAAAATTCCAGCCGATCGATACCAAAGACGGCTACCAGAATACGATCAGTACTAGAAAAAATACCGAGCTGCTCGACCGCATCTTCCGGCAGCTTGCCAACGAATTACGTTCGCAATACCTAATCCAGTTTTATTCCGAATCAGATTTCCCGCTCAATAAATTCGTCAAGCTCGACGTCGGAGTGAGTAAGAGGCCCGAACTTCGAATGCGGGCCCGTCAGGGTTACTACGTGAAGAAATAATTGCTGTTAGCTGTCGCGACCATTTTAGCCCCGTGGAGGCAAAACCTTCATCTTTCCCATCTCAAAATCTTTCTGCGGTGTCTTGTCCGATTTGGGAACGTCGTTCGCGACATTTCCCTGAATTACTGACGGTTCACCCTGAACAACGTTTGAGTTAGTATTGGACGGCATCGCGACGGCACCCATAAGGCGTTCCGGCGTCGGCGTTGCAAATGGAATCCTCAAGTCGCCCATCAGAGGCTTTTGCTTCGAGAAAAGCGATACAAACAACACACCCGTGAAGAGCGCCATCAATAATGATGCGATAGCCGTCGCGTAAACTCTCGTCCGCTGCTTCACCTTCGCCCAGCCGACCGGGCAATCCTGCGTGATCACGCTGCCATCCGAACGCCTGTAAAACCGCACGCACAAACGACCCTCGGCGTTCATTACTAACGTCTCGGCTTCGTCTTTTGTCATTCCGGATAGGTTGTAAACATTGAGTTTGCAGTCGCCGCAGAACCGCTTGCGGCCATCGCCATACATCTCGTTCCAGTCCGCCGAACACGGACTTGCGATCTTGATATTACTTAAAGGGCTATCGAATCTAGACATAAAAACTCCGTTCAATATAGTGCAGCTCGTCGCTGATGTAGATTGAACGGGTTCTATTAAGTTTCTTGCAGAAAAACTAGGCCGGGAGATTTCGTCGGTATTTGTGCGTGATAGGTCTTCGGCGGCCAACGCCGATCGCATTCTTAGAAATTATCAGTGTCGGCGGTAACTGCTGCCGCTTAAACTCGTTTGCCGGATGCTCCACCTTGTTGAGTATCCAATAAACCCGCTCGGCGTCATGACCGGCGGCAATGATCTCGACGGGCGATGCCTTTTGCTCAAAATACATTTGCAGGATCGGATCCATCACTTCGTACGGCGGCAGGCTGTCCTGATCGAATTGATTCGGCGCAAGCTCGGCGGAAGGCTTTTTATCGATGATCTTGTTTGGAATTATCTCGCGGCCCGCATTCTTATTTATTTGGCGGGCGATCTGCCATACTTCTGTTTTCAGAACATCGCCGAGCACCGCCAGTCCGCCGTTGGTATCGCCATACAACGTACAATATCCAACCGCGAGTTCGCTCTTGTTTCCGGTGGTGAGCAAAAGGTGGCCTTCGGCATTTGATATAGCCATCAGGATCACGCCACGAAGACGCGACTGCATATTCTCAGCCGCAATCGACTCGCCGCCCTTGGTCGGTTTGTGAAGATTCATCTGTTTAAGAAGAACTTCAAAGGTCGCGGATATCGGTTCGATACGGCTCTCGCAGCCTAGATTTCTTACCAATTCTTCGCTGTCCTTTACGCTGCCCTCCGACGAAAACGGCGACGGCATCATCACGCAGAGCAGATTTTCGGCTCCGATCGCCTCGGCCGCAAGTGCGGCGACCAGTGTAGAATCGATACCGCCGGATAATCCAAGCACGGCTTTTGTAAATCCGTTTTTCACAGCATAATCGCGAATTCCGAGAACCAGAGCCTCGCGTATCGACTCGATCTCATTGCCGGTAATGCCGCGTGCATCGGGCTTGCGAATATCGAGCTCGACTGTATCGACAAACTCCTCAAACTCCGTTGCCTGCAGGATGATATCGCCTTGTTCATCGGCGATCAGACTAGCTCCGTCAAAGATGATGCCGTCGTTGCCGCCGATCAGATTGACAAATACGATCGGCTTTTTCTGCAGTTTCGCCCGGTGTGCGACCATATCGCAGCGAAGCTTGATCTTCCCCTTATTAAACGGCGACGCATTGATCGAGACGATAACGTCGGCGCCCATAGCGATGACCTCGTCGGTCGGATCGCTCTCGTAAAGCCGCTCTTTCCAAAATGTCTTATCGTTCCAAAAATCCTCGCAAACTACGACGCCTAACTTAATGCCATTTACTTCGAAAATTCGACGGTGATCGCCCGGTTCGAAATATCGCGGATCGTCAAAAACGTCATATTCCGGCAGCAGCGATTTGTCGGCAAACCCGAGCAGTTTGCCGTCGCTTATCACTGCCGCCGAATTGAACAATCGTCGTCCGTCTTTATCTTCGTTCGGCCTGACAGTACCGACGACCGCCGTAATACCCGCAGTTGCGGGAATGATCTCTCTTAGCGGATCGGGCGAGGCATTGATAATATCCAGATCCTGAAACCAATCCTGCGAGGTGTAGCCGTGGGTCGCGACCTCAGGGAAAACGACGAGGTCCGACCCGTCGCTACGCGCCTTTTCAATCGCCTGAATTATCTTGAGTGTGTTGCCTTTGAGGTCGCCGTTTGTGGTATTTATCTGGGCGATAGTAACTTTCATCTGCCTGTTTATTACCCGATCTAAGCTTTCTGCTGGTGTTCGTCGTCGGCTTTTTTCACCATTGTCAGCCTGTTGCCACGGTCGTTATATTTGACCTCGTCCATTATGTTGTAGATAAACAGGACGCCGCGGCCTGAGGATTTGAAAAGATTTTCGGGGTCTAGCGGATTAGGTATTGCGTCAATGTCAAAGCCTTCGCCTTCGTCCTCGATCGTAAAACGAGCTTCCTTGTTTGTCACATCGGCTGATACTCTGATGAGCTTTGCGGTGTCGAACTTATTGCCGTGCTTGACCGCGTTAACAAAGGCTTCGTCGAGGGCAACAAAGAGGTTGCTCTGTTCGGAATTGACGACTCCCAGTTTTTCTACACGCTTTAACAAATATTCCAGCACGATGTACATCAATGACATCACGCTTGGCAACTCAAATTCAATGACTTCGCGTAGATCTTGGACAACATCTGGCTTGTCAACAAAGCGTATCTTGTAATCGAGGATCGTCGCGATCAGGTTTTTAAGTTCATCTTCGTCGAATTCGTCACGGCGAAAATTGACCGCACAGATTTTGAAGACTTTGAGGCGCTCGCCCGGGTGCTGGTCGGGCGTTGACGGCAGACAGACCGGCGCGTCGCCATTAAGATTTGGTTCGGGCACAGCATTTTTCACTTCGAGATCCGTGATTACAAGGTCGAACGCCTCCATATTACCGAGAGCGATGGCCTCAGCGCGGGTCTTGACCGTCTCAACAAATTGCCCGGCGTGCGAAAACACCTCTTCGAGCGCTTCGGCCAGATCGTTATGGTCGTCAATTATGAGTAGTCGTCGCTGCATAGACGCGAGAGGAGTAGATATTTCGGAATACGAATTGCTTGTAACCGTTGTTGCAAATAATACCCTAACTTGGTAGTTATTTTCTAACCGTGCCGAATCAAAATGACAAAGTTTACCAATTCGATCCGCTATCTGACTATTCGTTTAAGCAGCGAACATTAATTCGATTGGCTGATCTCGCCTTTTTTCTATCCATTAAGGTTGTGGGCGGACTCGCTCGATTTGAGGTACAGGGCTCTGAGCATTTTGACGCGATTGAGAGAGCCGAGAAGATTCCGATCTACACGTTTTGGCATGATCGCATTTTCCTTGGAACTTATTTTTTTCGGGATCGCGGCATCGTCGTAATGACATCAAAAAGCCTGGACGGCGAATATATCGCGCGTTTTATAAAAAGATTTGGTTACGGCGCGATTCGCGGCTCGTCGTCACGCGGCGGTGCCAGAGCTTTGGTCGAAATGATCAAGACTATGCGCCTTGGTCATCCGATGGCTTTTAGCATCGATGGTCCACGAGGCCCGAGATACGAGGCAAAACCGGGCCCTCTGATACTTGCAAAAAAAACCGGAAACCCGATAATGCCATTCGTGGTCGAACCGCGAAGATTCTGGACATTGAAAAGCTGGGACCAAATGCAGATACCCTGGCCGTTTTCCCGAGTCGCGGTGATAATCGGTGAGCCCATCTACGTTGACGATAAAGCGTCCGATGCCGAGATTGGGTCAAAACTAGCGGATCTTCAAGCCTCGCTCGACGATTTAGTAGAACGCGGAAAGCGTTGGCGCGGTAGAGCAGATTAAGCGGGTGAACCGTCGCGGATTGCCGCTTCGTCTATCGCCGGCACGCTATTGGACAAAAAGTTAGCTGCCATCAGCACGTAACTTATCCAAATAAAATCTGCGAGCAGCAAATGACCCACCTGCATTAAGATCGGCGCAAGAGTCAAGAGTGTCGCCGTGCCGAACGCAATTTGGGCCAGCACGAGCAGCGCCAAGACATTTGACCACCGCACGACTCGCGCCTGTTTACCAGATTCCTTTGCGAGCCAACCGGTCAGAAAAATCAAAAACACACTCGTCAAAATCGCCGTTATCGGATGAAGCAAACGCAACCGGAGCAGAATATTGGATGTCGGTGAAAAATCGCTCGCTACGCCCTCGGCGAGTGTTCCCGAGGGAAAGAGCATGTGCGATAATGCCGCGATCGAGCCGCTGATCCCGACTACAAAAATAGCAGCGGCTCCGATTGCGATGGCGGCCAAATACTTCGGCTCGCTTTTAAAATTCATGGACTTTCCGCCACTTGCGTAGCGTGCCGTGATAGTTAGAAAAGCCAGCAAAACAAAGGTATTTATCAGATGGCCGGCCATCCAAAACGGTCGTGAAGCCGTTAACGTGCCCGCTGTGTTGCCCGTAAGGACAAGGCCGGCGCCAACCAACGCCTCGGTTACAATAAAAACAAACGAAATTAGCGATGACTTGCGGATCGAGCTTCCTTTTTTGAATTTGCGAAATGCCCAAATCAGCAATGCCAGGACTAAAAAGAAGGCGATCGCGCTGGTTATCCGATGAGAGAATTCGATAACCGTCTTTAGTTCCGGCGCCGACGGCAGAATCTCGCCGTTGCACGTCAGCCAATGTTGTCCGCAGCCATCGCCACTCTTCGAGGCCCGCAGAAAAACTCCCCATAAGATCACGACGATATTAAAGGCCAGGACGAACCACGCGTATTTCGCAAACCGATCCAGCTTTGTTTCCGTTCCCATTTTGCTTAGAATAACACTTTCGACGACCGGGAAAAATGAGACACAACTTTACCGTAAGTTCGCAAAGGTTCGGCGTTGCATGCCAAAGGGTCGATGTCGGCGACCCGAGGTCAGGCTCGTGACCATAAAGGAACGCATCGACAATCTGCTTGTGCATCGAGGACTTGCAGATTCTCAGGCCAAGGCAAAAGCGATGGTAATGGCCGGCGAGGTTCTTGTCTCTGAAAAACGCGTTTCTAAGCCTTCGGAAATTTTTGCGTCCGACGCTGTGATCAGAATTAAAGGTAATTCGATCGAGGGCAAATATGTCGGCCGTGGCGGGCTGAAATTAGAGGCAGCCTTGGCGGGTTTTGCGATCGATCCGACGGGCTATGTCTGTATCGATGTCGGCTCATCGACCGGCGGTTTTACGGATTGTCTGCTCAAGCATGGCGCCGCCCACGTCTTTGCAGTTGATGTCGGCACTAATCAGATCGTTTGGCCCCTTAGAACCGATCCGCGTGTCACAGTCCGCGAAAACACCAATGCCCGTGAACTTAGGCCTTCCGACTTTGACCTGCAATTCGATCTTGCCGTAATGGACGTTTCTTTTATCTCGGTGACTAAGATCTTGCCGGCTGTATATCCTTTGCTCAAGTCCAACAGCAAGCTGATCGTGCTCATAAAACCACAGTTTGAGGTAGCGAAAGGAGAAGTTGGACAAGGCGGTATCGTTCGCGAGCCCGAAAAACACGAGCGGGTTGTTGCAGAAGTGAATAAATTTGCTGCGAGTCTAGGATTTCATCTTAGGGGTGTGCTTGAATCGCCGGTTCTCGGTGCCGAGGGCAACAAGGAGTTTCTTGCATTTTATGCAAAATAGCGAAACAGACTCGGTGGACTGCGACGGAAATACGTCGACTTTTGTCGAGGGCGTCGATTTCTATTTTGAGGACGGCCTAATGGTTTTGACGGGCAGCTATCTGAGCAATCGAGGGTATTGCTGCGAAAAAGGTTGTCGCCATTGCCCGTATGACAGCGAGGAAACGGAAACGTTAGAGTAGGAATACTTCCAATTCATTCGGACTCCACTCACTCATATACGCTTCGGCGGATATATCGGCATCGTTGTTATAATCTCGATACGCATCGCCCTGGTGCCCTGGATAGGACGTCACATTCTCATCAGCATAATTCTCAGTCATCGATCGGAGGGTTGCGTCGAAGACTCTGGCGACGGCGATGTCATCTGGTCTTTCGATTCCATAGTACACCCACTTTCCCTCCCGACGCGTAGAAACCAATCCGGCGGTTCTAAGATATGCGAGATGCCGCGAGGTCTTTGGTTGACTCTCGCCTAATTCGTCGGCCAGAAAGCCAACGGGCACCTCGCCATCAGCCATTAAAGCTAATAGCCGAAGCCGCGTCTTATCAGAAAGGGCCAGGAAAAGATTTTCCATCTCGTGTAGCGTTGTTTCGTGCATTTGTAATCTCCGCAAGTGACTATCATATTACACTATCCATATATGTAGTGCAACTCGACATTTATTCAATAATTGCCCCGCCATTGTCAATGTAGCGAATTGCTCTTGGGTCACTTTACGTCTACGATATGCGGTATAGCAAGGAGAGACAGTCGAATGAGCGATACGTCAATATTCACCAAGGTCGTCCATGCCGGCGAAAACCACGCTGAGCATCATGGAGCGCTTTCTGTACCAATATACCCCGCGTCTGTTTACGCTTTTGCCGATGCCGATGAAGGTGCGGCAATTCACAATGAAGAGAAGGACGGTTACTATTACGGCCGTCTTGGCAACCCCACTCAGCGAGCGCTGGAAAAGGCGGTTGCCGAACTTGAGACCGCAGACTCAGCTCTAGCACTGGCGTCCGGAATGGCGGCTGTCTCGGCTGCCGTCTTCACCATCGTAAAATCCGGTGATCATATCGTTGCACCCGAATCAGGGTATTCCACGACGATGAATTTTCTCCACCATATCAAAGAGAGATTCGGGATCGAGACCACGTTCATTGACGCAGCCACCGCCGAGAATTATCGCTCTGCTGTACGCCCCAACACGAAACTGCTTTGGATCGAAACACCGTCTAACCCTCTCGTACGCATCACCGATATCGAGGCGGTCGTCGCCATTGCGAGAGATAATGGAGTCACGACAGTTGCTGATAATACATTTGCCACGCCCTTTAATCAACGCCCGTGCGAGCTTGGGGTTGATGCGGTCATACATAGCGCCACGAAGTATCTTGGCGGCCACAGCGACCTTACGGCCGGTCTCCTCGTCGGCAGTAAGGAGATAGTCGAGGCCGCTCGTCACGGAGCGAATAAATACTACGGTGGGAATATCGCACCTCAGGTCGCGTGGCTTGTTTTGCGAGGTATAAAGACGCTCGCTCTTAGAATGGAACGCCACAATGCTAACGCATACGCAATAGCGAATATGTTATCGTCACATCCAAAGGTCGCGTCCGTTAATTATCCCGGGCTCGAGACACATCAGAATCACGCGATTGCAAAACGTCAAATGCCTGGTGGTTTTGGCGGAATGATCGGCCTCGATCTCGGCAGTGTTGAGGCCGGCACGGCATTTGCAAACGCCGTGAGGCTGTGCACACTTGCTACGTCGCTTGGCGGCGTCGAAACAATTCTTCAGCATTCGGCGTCAATGACGCATTCCACAATACCACGCGAAGACCGTCTAAAGGCGGGCATCTCCGACGGCCTTATTCGACTATCCGTGGGTATCGAGGACGTGGAGGATCTGATCGCCGATATTCAGAATGCACTGGATGCAATCTGACCATGATTTCACATTTGGACAGCCGTATATAATAATAATTATGCCTTATATTCTCGCATTGGATCAGGGCACGACGAGCAGTCGGACAATCGTTTTTGACCGTGAGGGCAGGATTGCGTCGGCGGGTCAAACGGAATATCGACAAATATACCCGCAGAGTGGATGGGTTGAACACGACCCGGAAGAAATTTGGCAGTCGCAGATCGAAACGGCTCGTGAAGCTCTCGCCAAATCTAAACTCACGTCGGCTGACATTGACGCTGTAGGTATCACGAATCAGCGCGAGACTGCCATTTTATGGGACCGAGAAAGGGGCCTGCCGATTCATAACGCGATCGTCTGGCAGGATCGCCGCACTTCGGATACGTGCAACACTATCCGCACGGCTCACGGCGATCTTATTCGCGAAAGGACCGGGCTTGAGGTCGACGCATATTTTAGCGCCAGCAAGATCAAATGGCTTCTCGACAATGTTCCGAATGCGCGATCCAGGGCTGAGAATCGTGAACTTGCATTTGGAACGGTCGACACCTGGCTCGTATGGAAACTGACCAACGGGAATCTCCACATCACCGATCCGTCAAACGCAGCACGCACAATGCTATTCAACATCAATAACCTCGAGTGGGATGACGAATTGCTCGAGATTTTTGACGTGCCGCGCTCAATTCTGCCTGAGGTTCGATCTTCGTCTGAGGTTTACGGCGAGATACAAACCCCGAACGAATTGAAGGGCATAAAGATCGCGGGCATCGCGGGCGACCAGCAGGCGGCCCTTTTCGGTCAAGCTTGTTTTAATACCGGCTCGACCAAAAATACATACGGCACCGGCTGTTTTATGCTGCAGAATGTCGGCACAAAACCGGTTGAGTCAAACAACCGTTTACTTTCGACGATCGGTTGGCAGATCGCCAGCGTTACAGAATACGCTCTCGAGGGCAGCGTTTTTATCGGTGGGGCCGTGATCCAGTGGCTTCGAGATTCGCTTGGCATTATCGAGCATTCGTCTGATGTCGAGGCGTTGGCAGCGTCGGTAACCGATAACGGGGGCGTCTATTTCGTACCGGCTTTTGTGGGCCTCGGCACTCCGCATTGGGATCAGGAGGCACGCGGGCTGATCATAGGCCTTACACGCGGCACGGGTAGGGCTCACATTGCTAGGGCAGCGGTCGAATCGATTGCTTTTCAGACCGCCGATCTGCTATCCGCAGTAAACGCTGATTCGCATTCGCAATTGATGGAGCTACGAGTTGACGGCGGTGCGACCCGCAACGACGCCCTGCTTCAGTTTCAATCGGACATTCTGCAGATTCCCGTGGTTCGCTCGAAAACGATGGAGACCACGGCTCTCGGAGCCGCGTATCTTGCGGGACTGGCGACACATTTTTGGGAGGATAAGGCTGAATTGGCCGAACACTGGCAATATGACCGCCGCTTCGAGCCTCAAATATCAGAGCAAGAGGCCGATATCTTGCGGCAGCGATGGAATGAGGCCGTTACTCGCTCTTTGCAGTGGGCAAAATAAAGGGGAGACAGAAATGTCTGCCTCCCCGATCTAAACTCTACGCCCGGCTTTTCTAGGCTTCGTTGTTCTCGCCCTTCGATCTTCCGCGTTCGGCCGCCAGGGCCTGTGATTGCGGCAGCGGCAGGCCTACGGCATCAGCGCTGATTAGCGGTTCGTCGTCAGTGTCACGTTCAGGCAAATCTGCAATGATCATCTTGCCGGACTGTTTCGTGAATGTGAGTAACTCTTTCTCCGCGTCAAAATCGACCATTACAAAATCGCCGGTCTCGACCTGCTGGGTCGCAACCAGATTTGAAAGCGCATAAACCAAAAAGCGTTCGACCGCTCGTTTTAAATGGCGAGCTCCGTATTTAAGATCGATTCCTTCGCTTAACAAAAATTCCTTAGCTTCCTCGGTACACTCAAAGACAAATTTGGTCCCGGCCGACTCGGTAATGCGTTCCTGAACGGATCGCAGCTCGATACCGAGTATCTGCCGTAGATGATGTTCCTTGAGGCTGCGAAAGACGACGACTTTGTCGATGCGGTTCATAAATTCCGGCGAGAATTTACGTTTTGCCGCCTCGAGGGCAGTTCTGTAGATCTTGGTGTCGATCTCATTGTCTTCTTTCGCCTGATCAGTCTTTGTCGGAGCAAAGCCAATGCCGCCCGAGATCATATCGGACATTTCGCGGGCGCCAAGATTAGAGGTCATGATGACGATCGTCCTCGAAAAATCCACCCGGCGGTTATCGCCGAGCGTGAGCGTCGCCTTGTCCAAAATGCCGAGCAGAAGCTGCCATAGTGAGTCTGATGCTTTTTCTATCTCGTCAAAAAGCACAAACGTAAGCTTTGTGTCGTCGGTGTGAGATTTATCGAGATTCTCCTGCGTCAGCATCGGTGAGGTTTCGCGATGGCCGAGGTATCCCGGAGGCGAACCGATCAGTTTTGCGATCTCGTGCGAATGTTGAAACTCGGCGCAATCTATCTTGACGACTGTATGAGGCTCATTAAAGAGGACCTCGGACGCCGCTTCGACGACGCGGGTTTTGCCGGAACCGGTCGGACCAAGGAATAGCATCGTACCGATGGGGCGTGATGGGTTATTCATGCCCGCCAAATAGATCTGAAAGAGGCCGCTCATACGTCGAACCGCACGCTCCTGGCCCACTATCCAGCTCGATAATTTATCTTCGAATTCAGCAGCCCGGGGGCTTTTGCGTTCAGGGTCGAGCAAAATTCCCTTGTCAGTGTTGTCCTTTTTCTTAGCCGTTTCCTGTTTCATCTCTTTGTCTCTTTGACGAAGCGTTTGGCCCGTCACTGGAATTTACCTAAAACCGAGACGGCAGATTCGCCGTCTATAATGATGATTTCAAAAGATTGTACGTTGGCTGGACTTTCGAGTCCGGGAGGGTCCAGAAGGCGGAGACGAGTATGAAGGCCCACCTCTATTCTATGATTAGCACATAAAACCAAGCGAGCGCAACAGAAAATAACAAAAAGCTGCAACTAATTATGGAAACGGGAATGAATTAGTAATATCGGCCGCCTTCTTAATCGTAATACTCAAGGCCGAGATGCGTGATCAATTCTTCGCCCTGCAAATGGCGCAAGGTATTTTTCAGCTTCATAAGCTGGATAAAGAGATCGTGTTCCGGATATAGCCCCGGAGCGGTTTGCGGAGCCTTGAAATAAAATGACAACCACTCCTGAACGCCCTTCATGCCTGCCCGCTGAGCAAGATCCATAAACAACGCCAGGTCGAGAGCGAGCGGCGCAGCTAGGATCGAATCGCGGCAGAGGAAATCGATCTTGATCTGCATCTTATAGCCGAGCCAGCCGAAAATATCGATGTTATCCCAGCCCTCTTTATTGTCACCGCGGGGCGGATAATAGTTGATGCGGACAACGTGAGAAAAATTGCCGTACAGGTCCGGATAAACCTCAGGCTGAAAAATATGCTCGAGAACCGAGAGTTTTGAAACCTCTTTTGATTTGAAATTTTCGGGGTCGTCAAGTACCTCGCCGTCGCGGTTTCCTAGAATGTTTGTCGAGTACCAACCGTCGAGTCCGAGCATTCTCGATTTCAGACCAGGAGCCAGGATCGTCTTCATCAACGTCTGGCCGGTCTTGAAATCCTTGCCGCAGATCGGCATTTTTGTCTTATCGGAAAGCTCCGTCAACGCAGGAATATCGACCGTCAGGTTAGGAGCACCGTTTGCAAAAGGAACGCCCGATTTGAGCGCCGCGTATGCGTAGATCATCGATGGCGCTATGAACGGGTCGTTGTCGTACATCGCCTTTTCAAACGATTCGATCGACGCGTGTATCGCCGATTCCTCAATGTAAATCTCGGTGGATGCACACCAGACCATTACGAGACGCGAGCAGTTATTCTCCGACTTAAATTTCGCGATATCAGCAATCAACTGTTCCGCAAGATCCATTTTATTCTTGCCTGTCTTGACGTTTTCCCCTGTGATGCGTTTTACATAATTCTGTTCGAAGACAGCCGCCATCGGCTTTAATGACGCAAGAGGTTCGGAAAGTTGGTTGAGAAGGTCCTTGTCGAGAACACCCGCATTCATCGCTGCGTCGTACGCACTGTCATGGAAAATATCCCAGGCGCCAAAAACGATGTCGTTAAGGTCAGCGAGCGGCACAAAATCTTTGATCTTCGGCGTTCGGTTCTCAGTCCGCTTACCCAACCGGATCGTGCCCATTTGCGTCAGCGAGCCGACTGGCTCCGAAATACCACGCTTTACAGCCTCAACACCCGCAACTAACGTCGTACTTACCGCTCCTAAGCCGACGAGCAGTATCCCAAGTTTCCCGTCCGCGGGAGCTATATCTACACCGTTCTCTACCATCTTTTTCCTCCGAGATACAAAACGATAAGAATAACTTTAAGCCGTAAATTAGGCAAATTCAGAGAAAGATTAGCTGACAGTTTTGTTGTTATTTTTGGTAAGCCTTAAGAAAATCGTCGCGGGAAATACCCGCCTGTGTGCAGATTGTTCTGAGTGTAGAGGATTTTATCAGGGAGTGATTTGGCATGGTCAGCGGTGTTCGTGTGCCGTCGTCGTTATTACGGGCCATGGCTATGTGTTCCCTTTCGCGGATAATGACGAAGCCGAGCCGTTCCAATGCACGGACGACCTTTTGCTTTGGAGCGTCAACCGGAAATTTCGACATTACGCGGCAAGTGGTGTCTCGGCAATAAAGGCCTCGAGGACTGGTGAATCGCTCTCGAACGCATCCGCACCAAAAGTCTCAATATGAAAGTCTATCGCCGACCTGACATCGGCTAATGCTTCTTCGTAAGTATCACCCTGTCCGACTACAACTCCTTTCAGTCCCAAAGGGTATGAAACAAAACCGTCAGAATGCCTTTCGATGACTAGTTTTACTGAGTCCATATGTGGAATATTAGCATAAATTATGCAGATTTTGCGGGTCGGATTTATCCTCCCTCTGCCGGTGAAAAAGAAATTGCCTAGTCTATCGTTTTGGTAGATCTTACGGAGTTTTCCAATAAGAATAGAGATTCAAAGGATAAGGTTTCCATTTTCCGTGAAAATACGACTCTCGATCTAATTTGTACAGATCAAATTTATCGTAAAAAGCCCAGTTTGATTGAACCTCAAAATAGATCTCACCATTTGAAGATCCCCCGTTTTGTCTAAGTTCAAACTCACTGCCGGGATATGTCCGTGCGATCAGTAACCTGACAGGCTCGGTGTATTTATCCCTTGTAGTAAAGTTTGGACATTTGTCGGGACATATATAAACAAATCCAAACGAACCCTCATGTTTCAACCAATTTGGAGCATCCGCGTATACAAAACTTTTCTCGTTATGGCTATTTGTCCAAAATTCACGCGCATTTTTTAAAGTGTTAAATTCACTAGTTTTCAAATACAGCTTCTTAACTCGATTTTTGAACATTGACAGTAACCGGGAGTCAAAATATAACGATCCGTTCTCCGTGGTCAGTTCATGGCAATTTAGGTTAATGCTATGACTTTTGATTTTCTTTCCGTCTTTCAGAATGATGATGTAGTAGTGGTAACCACATGCATACTGATGATTGGGGCGACGAAAAACCCAGGCTTTCTTTATTGCGTTTAGAACCGCTATATCATCCGTATAGAAATCTCCAAGCGAGTCCGCAAGTGCATTCTTATCACTTTCTGATCGAATGCCTGCCAGAGTATAACCACCATCTTCAAACCTAAAATCTTTCAGAAGTGCGGTTTGGCCTATAATAGTAGAAAAAGAAAATAGCGACAAAGCCAACAAGGGGAGGATTGGGAAATGTCTTCGCATGTACATAATTATTAATCCAGAATCTGATAAATCCGATAGTCGATCTCGGCGAAGATTTTATCGCGGTTTTCAATTTCCGCCAGAAGGTCGTGGTCAACCTCACCGGTGTCGAGCATTTTTGTAAGGAGATCGAACCGGTGGATGTGCGATTGAAAGCGTCGCGTCGAGTATTCGACCGTTGTGCCCTGATAGATCTGGAAAGCCCAGTCGCTGGATTGAGCCAGTAGGAGTTCGCGAGCGAGTTGGTTAAGAATCCGCCTTTCGACTTCTGATGGTTCGAGGAATTTATTCGCGTACGCGGTCATTTTCCGTTCCGCGTCATGCTGGTAAGGGTACATCCACGAGTTGCCTTCGTTTATCCAGACTTTGTAATAACCGGCTTCGCCCCAGCTCGAGGCGGTCGGTTTTTGCACTTGAATAGGAAGGCCCGAATCGAGAAAATCACCCGGCGTGATGCATTCGATCTCGGTTTGATCGAAGTGGATCTTTTTGAAAAAAAAGTCGATGAACTGCGGCCCCTCGTACCACCAGTGACCGTAGAGTTCGGCGTCGTATGGCGAGACGACGAGCGGCGGATGGCCCTCGAACGTCTCGCGAAGCTTGTGCGCTTGCTTGATGCGTTCGCCGATGAAGTGCGATGCGTTCTCAGCCGCCTTGTCGCGGGCCAAGGCAGGAATGTATGGCTGTTTAAGTTGCTGCGGAACATTGCGGCCGGTTATTCGGTGATATTTTAGCCCGAGATGACGACGGCTGCCGTCCGCGTGAAGATGCGGCTTGAGATAATCGAGCGGAGCGTCCCAGCCAATGTCGCGGTAAAATTCACGATAGAGGTCGTTGCCTGGATAGCCGATCTCGGCCGACCAAACCTGCTGACTCGTCTCGACATCGCGTGCGAAAACCGCCGTGCCATTCGTACAAACAACGGGTGCGTGAACGCCATAACGTGGTCGCGGGTCACCGTATAGTATTGCGTGAGTATCACTTACAAAATATTCGATACCGGCATCCTTTAGCAATTCTTCGATGCCCGGCTCATAAGCGCACTCAGCCAGCCAAATGCCGCGAGGTGATCGTCCGAAGTGTTTTTTGTAATTCGCGACTGCGATCTGCACTTGCGCACGGCGAGATTCGTGTGTCGATACCAGCGGCAAGAATCCGTGGGTCGCACAGCAAGTAATGATCTCGACGACGCCCTCGTCCTGGAGTTCGCGAAATGCATTGATCAGATTGCGCTCGTAACGGTCGTTCCACAGGTCGAGCGAAGCCGACAGATTATCGACGTACATTTTTGCAACATCGTAAAACTCTTGCGACTCATTTTGCGTTCGGTGAAGCTCCTTTTTAGCGAGCTCAAGGAGGTTTTCGATATGCGCGGTGTAGCGTTCCTGCAGGAGCGGATCAGCGAGCATCTCGCACAGCGGCGGTGACACGTTCATCGCAAGACGCGGCTTAACACCGGCCTCGTGGAGCGATTGAAAAATAAAAATTAGCGGTAGATAAACCTCGGTGATCGCCTCGTAAAGCCAGTCTTCTTCGAGGAATTCGGGGTATTCCGGGTGTCGGACAAACGGCAAATGAGCGTGTAGGATAAGGCTGAAATATCCGACGGGCATAAGGGGCGTCAGTGGTCAGTGGTCAGTTGTCAGTCACTGAATCGACGGATTGGATCGCAGTCGACATCTATCGATAACTGTGTGAACTTAACGATGCGAATTTCGGTGACATTGCCCGGGTTTTCAGAGTACGCGGAAAATTCACGAGACTTGCGCCGTAGACCGCTGGACCGAACTGCTCTTCGGTAAACTCGGCTTCGTCAATATCAAAGTACTCGGACAGAATACCCATCGCTTTACTTGCTTCGATTTCGTCGGCGTTTGTTTGCAGGATCGCGAAGAGCGCCGGGCTGATCTTCCACCTCAGTTCGTCAAGCTTCAGACCGGATGCAAGGGCTATCAAAGCGTAGCGAATCTCGTCAGCGGCTATGCCCTGCACTTCATAATCTCCGGCGCCGACAAATCGGGTAAACGCCTCATACGTGATATTTTCCGCTGCGGTTTGATCGTCTCCGGCCATCGATACGTCGAAAGCATCCTGGGTAAATCCGGCGACATCGAGCACCTCAGCGAACTTATTCGCCGACACCGTCCATTTTGCCTCAGCTGCTGAATGAGGACTCGGGCTGCGGCGCGGAGTCTCGACGATATTCGAGTAGATAATACGGAAATAGGGGCGATTAGGGGCGTAAAAACCGATCTCAGCCTGATATTTACGGTCCGGTTCGACATTGAACCAGTAGTTGCCCTCGGCGTCCGCCTGATGAATCTCTTCGTAGCCGAATTTTTTGTCTATCAGCTTGAGGACAAGCGTGTAGCTGCCCAAATCGTCGCCAAATGCGTTCCGAAGAAGGTGGTAAGGATTTTCGCGAATCGACCAGTAGAAATAAAGCCGCGTCGGTGTTTGCATTTGCAGACGGGCTCGATTTTCGCGAAGCAATTCGGGTAAAACCGGGTCGGCAAGTTCACGAAACACAGGCGAAAGCTCGACCTCAGGTTCTGCCGCCGCAAGCTCGGCCGTAATATCGAGATCGGCCTTTTTAGATCTCAGGGTCGTTGTCGTGCGCTTTAGAGGCGCTTTATTAACCGGTTCTGCTTTCGGTTCTACTGTTTCGATCGCTTTCTTGGTCGAGCGAACAGCACTCTTTCTAACGGGCGACGACTCGCCGGCGATGTCGGCGAATGGTTCGATAGGGTCGGCCGCAGCTCTCTTCGCGGGCGAAACGCGAGGCTTTTTAACCATCGAATTGGCATCGGACTTTACCACTTTCGCTACACGCTTTTTCGCAGTCGCATCCACAACAGGCTCCGCTATCGAATCAAACGGATCTATCGAAACCTCTGTCTTTTTAGCGGTCTTTCTCACCGCTGTCTTCTTCTTACTTTCCTTCGTCTTCATAAACAAAAAGCCGCAAACTATGAGTATGCGGCTTTTGAACCTAAGTGACAAGACGCGTCACTGCGGTTCTGACGTAAAGTCCATGTCCGTCAGCGTGTCCTGCAGGCTGAAGACGCGTGTCGGGTTGGCAAACATATATTTTTTCGAGGCGATCTCCAAAACATACGTCTGCCCGACCTCGACGCCATCAAAGGCGTAGTAGCCGAAGGACGATGTGACAGCAGTTCGCCGCGTGCCGTCCGGAGCCGTGAGCGTCAAACGCGCCCCGCGTATCCCTTGGCCGTTCGCCGTCGTCACGCGCCCGCTCACCGAAACATTCGCCGCGGTCGGCGCAGCCTGAATAAAATCGGCTTCCGTAACATCGGCCATCAAGCCATCGATATTTTTCGAAGCGGGCGTATACATATTTCCGTCGGGCGAGGGCGAGACCGTAAATGATCCATTCGCGGGTAGGTTTGCGAATGTATAACGTCCGTTCGCATCCGTGCTCGTTTCCGCTACGACCGAACCGTCTAACTTGACCAATACATTTGCAATTGGCTGTCCGGCACCGTCCTTTACCATTCCGCTGACGTCAAAATTAGTAGGGGTCGCCGTGAACACAAACGTATTCTCGCCGGTAATGCCGATATACGACTGCGAAGGAAAATCGTAGAAATAGCCCAATTGATTTGGGGTTACCGTATAGTTTCCGCCCGGCGTTAGGTTCGAAAAACTGAACGTGCCGTCCTCTGCGGTTGTTGTAAACCGCTCTTCATCGCCCTCCAGGGTGACCTTGAAATCCCTCATCGGATTGCCGTTTTGATCGATCACCAGGCCGTTAACGCTTGCTAAGGCCGGATCGATGATTTCGCCAAGCGCGAATGGGCTTAACGAATCGACGACACCGCAAACTACGCGGCTGGCGAAGACTCGGGTGAACGTGCGATCGACTAAAATGCCGTTCTCGTTGTGCATAAACGCCAGAGTGTTAAATGCGGATTCGGTTGTATACGAAGTCGGCGGGATCGTAAAGCAAAGGAGGATCGGCGGTGTGTAGTTCGCGGTCGTTGAGATTTCAAACGCCATGTTTCCGATATTAAAACCGCCCGGAACCGATCCGGCAGAGCCCGGCGGGATCGGCGTGACGGTCGTTGTTTTGTTTACTCCGCTTGTAGTGTTAAAGGTTATCGAGACGCTGCCCGTCTGCACATTCGTATTCGGCCCGGACGGGGTTGCGACACTGTTATCGGGGCCCCAGTCCAAAGCCTCAGCTTCGCCTTGACGAATCACGATCGGATCGGTGCCGTCAGGCAAAATTGCGGTTAACTGGCCGCCGGAATCTAGCGCTATCCTTGTGCCATCGGGCGACCAATCAAAACTTTTATAGTAATAAGTATTATAGATAAGCGTCGGATTGCTGCCGTCCGCATCGGCAACATAGAGACCAGATCTGGGCGGCCCCATCGGCGTATTAGGAGTGCAGTCGCGGGTGAAAGCTATTTTTGTTCCATCAGGTGACCATTTCGGGGCGTAGACTGAAGAATCATACCGACACGGGGTGAAGTCCGAACGGAAAAGCACCGTCGGATTGCTGCCGTCGAAATTCATTCGGTAGATTGATGAAACAACGGGCAACAATTTCTGGCCGAAAATTATCGACAATCCGTCGGGTGAATACTCAGGCGAGTACGTGCGGCCCAAGAGATTACCGTTTGTATTCGTCATTTGGGTTAGATTGTTCCCTTGGAAATCCATTCTAAAAATGGTACTGGTAAACCCAGTTGCTGGAAGCACAATGTCTTTGTCAAACAAAAGAAACGACCCAATCGGTTGGGACCATCTGATGCTACCAATAACCGGTGCGCTGTGAAGGATCCCTGACTTTCCCGTCGAATCGGAATTGTAAGTTCGAATGGTGTCGGGACCGGTAGTGGATCGGGAAACTGCAGCGATCTTTCTTCCATCCGGAGAGATGACCGCCCTTCGGAATTTTTCGTTGGTCGGAAGCAGCGTCATTTCACCCGTTCCATTTGCATTGATCGCCTTAATGTCGTCGCCGCTCTTGAAAATGATGCGGCCCTTCAGTAACGCCTGTGGCGTTGTCGCCGTAAAAGACGCAGTCTGGTCGCCACCTATGGTAACGGTAGCGGAGGCCGGGGTAAAAATACGCCCCGCAAGCGCCGGAGTCACAGTGTACGTACCCGAAGGGAGGTTATTGAATGTATAGTTCCCATTGAGGCTGGTTTCCTCAGTACCGGTCGAGGCCCCGCTCAACACAAGTTGTACGCCGCCGAGAGCGACACCGTCCATTGTTATCTGCCCCGTGATCTTGTTTGTTCCGAGCGTACCGGTCCAGGTATCGTCAACCGCCGCGCCAAGGTTGTACGTCCTGGAAGGCGGATCAAACGAATAATTGTTTTTCACGGGATTGACCAGGTAATCAAAATTCGTATTTACACCGATAAATTCGAACCGCCCATTAGAGTCGGTCAATTTAGTTCGAAGCACGTCTTGCGTATTCGCGTCGCGCAGGCTGACGGTTGTATTGGCAATGGGTTGACCCGCGGAGTTCAGAACCGTTCCACGGATTGCCGACGTCGCTCCGATAGCGGCCGAAAACTCAGAAGTCCTTCCGCTGGAATCCGTCGCTGTTGCCGTCACTACCTGCTCGGTCGTCAACTGGATAGGCAAATTCGCAAAAAAGTCCTGACGAACACACTGATCGTTGGTGGAAACGGTTCTCGAGCCGATATACGTTTTGCCCTCGCCATAGCCGTTGGAATCAGCGACCGAGTTCGAATAAAAGTCGATCGTGAACTGCTCGCCCGGCCTGCTATTGAGATCGCCGGTTATAGTGGTGCCGCTGCCGTTACTAGCAACACTTGTGAGAACAGGGAAATTTTGGAACGCGTTCGAACCGCAGTTTGTGTTAGGTGATACACCATTAAGACCAGTATCTATGCCAAGGCCCGCGTTAGCTGTGATCGAGTTACCTCGAATGCTGACCTCGTTTGGGCTGCCAAGCAGTCTTATCCCGGATGCCAGACTTTCGCGGATCAGATTCCCCTCGCCCGCGGCAATCCCACCGATCTGAGTATTCTGAGTTCGTTGTAATCTTATTGCCTCTCCATTGGCTACGGCATTTGCAGCAGTTGCGTTCATACCGAACTTATTGCCCTTTACGACGACTCCTTGCGAATCTTCAATAACGAGTCCCGCTAGGTTTCCCGAAATTATGTTTCCTTCGCCGGTGGCCGAACCTCCTACTGTCAGAGCCTGCGTTTCTGCATTTATGCCAATCTGCCTTAACTGACTCAGATCGTTCATGCCAACGGTTCCAGCGGCGTTTAGTCCTATATAGTTGCCCTTGATCACATTTGCGGTACCCGCGAGAATGCGGACGCCGGTATCGTTTCCTGAGATCACATTTCGCTCCGCGGGCGACGCTCCTCCGATAACATTGCCCTCGGGCGTTGAAACAAAAATTCCAACGCTATTCGGTCTCGGTTGGTCCCCGGCTGCATTTGTACCTATGTAATTTCCGGAGATCGTATTTCCGCCAATGTAATAAAGCCGAATCCCCACAAGCCAATTGTTAATGACGAGACCCTTGACTGTGCTGCCTCCGCCAAGGATATTCAACCCGACCGCCGTGCCCGGCCCCTTCAATTCGATCAACGGAGCTCCCGAAAATCCTGGCTGTGTAGTTCCATCGATTACGACCGGATCACTTAAAGATGGAAGGGGCGTCGCAGGTTGAATCGTGTATGGCGGGGCACCCGGAAGATTGAAGCTGATCGTTTGCACGCCCGGCGTTTCGTTCGAATTTGTGATCGCCTGTCGCAGCGAACCGCCGCCCGAATCGTTGGTGTTTATGACTACAAAAGGATCGGCGACTGAAATAACCGCATCTCTGGTCGTTCCAAGGCTGTCGGTCAGACGCAACCGATCCGTGCCGCCGATTGTTGGCCCTGCAACATAGTTTACTGAGGTTGCGTTAGTCTGCTGCAGCGTGGCGCCGGAATTATTTTCGACCAGTTCAAAGGAATATGGCGGCCGGCCGCCCGACGCACTGTATGGTGTGATTTTGCCGGGGTTAGTTATCAAGTTCGCAGGGCCGTTCAAAACCAACTGCGGCGGACGCTCGCCGATCGCCCATTCACCTGTGAAGTCGCTCGTGCCCTGAACCGTAACGGTGTTCGTGCTTATGAATATTGTGGAATTTACAATCTGTATTTGTCCGTTGTTTATTCGATAAAGGACGTAGTTGGCCTCATCACCCGACACGCCGGCCTGCGGGTATTGAAAGGTGACGTCCGCATTAACCAAACCTGTTCCTTCAGCTACTCTCCAAAAAAGCCCGACAGAACTGGAGGGATCAAGTAACGGGTGCGGCGTCGATACCGAACTGATGGTCAGCGGCGTCAACGTTCCCGAAGTCGGGCCGGGCGTGAACGGCACACGAACTAAGACGCGAGCGTAACCGGTCGTTGTTCCAACATCAAATTGCCGAGTTATGTCTTGCCCGCCGCCCGTGAAAGAGCGTCGGAGATTTCCGATGATGTAGTTCGAGCCTTGCGGCGTGCCTCCGTTGTCAAAAACCGAACGCGTTCCGAGATCAAGCAAATGGGAGCCCGTCTGGATTATTGCATTGTCCAAATTGAAAAAAACAGTGCCGTTGCTTAAATCAATGTCGGTTGCCAATATTACTCGTCCGGCCGGTTTGTCGACGGTCCAATTGCGTTTTGGGTTGACTCCGCCGTTGTTGGTAAGAACCTGATCCGCGCTTCCTGACAACTTGATATCTTTGTTCGCCCCCGCGAACGCGCTCTCGACCGTGATGTTTCCTTTAACGTCGAATTCTCCGCCAGGAAACTCCAGTTCACCGCTTTGCAGGACGAGGTTCCCGAGAACAACGGTCGCGTCCGAAAAAGTATGATTATTGCCGCTGTAGGCGATCGTCAAATTGTTAAATGTTGTAGCGCCTGCCTGGCCGCCGCCGGGCGTTGATGTTAAGAGCACTGTTCCGCCATTCGCATTAAATGTACCGGCGCTGCGATTAAAGTTCCGGCGGAAGGTTGAGGTTCCCGATGTCGCGTTGAACGTCCCGCCCGACAGATTGAACGCCGCGCATTGGCAGTCGAAAGAACCGTTCGCATTGAAGGTTCCGCCCGACTGATTGAGGTTCGCGTTGAACTCCCCGGTATTGATGACAGTGCTTCCTGTAGGGGCTGTAAAAGTTCCGCCCGACATCTGGAAAGAATTGCCCGGACTGTTGAGCGTGAAATTGCCGCTGCCGCCGGTGAACGAGCTGGGATTCGCGATGTTAGTTTGTTCAAGCCTGAATCCGGTCTGGCAGAGAAAGTTCCCTGTGCCGATCGAAAACGTGCCGCCGGACTGATCGTAGCAAGGATTGAATCCAAAGCCGGAGATGACATCGACAGGTCCCATATTCATGACACCCTGCTTCATAACGAGTTGAGCAAATCGAATTGTCCCCGATCCTGCGCCGTTTATTGTTATGTTCGGATCGTCAACCGTGACACTCGGCAGTGAGGCGCCCGCCGGTATCGAGACGACTCGTCCCGCCGCGCCGTTCTGTAGCAGCAAGAATCCATTCCCGCCCGGAGGATTATTTGCGGGATCGCCAAAACCGGGATCGATACTAACTGCCGCCTCCGCACGGATCACCGAATTCGTATTTGCATTGATCATTCCCTCGGTCAACGTTAGTGTGCCGGTAACTCGGGCAGTGCGATCGACCTGAGGAAACAGCGCAACGTTACTTCCGTTCGCCTTGTTGATCGTCAGGTTATTAAAAACAATCTCGCTCGGTTGAATGCCTAGAAAGACATTTGTCGGTCCGGCGAACACGACCGTTCCGTTCCCGTGATTGAAAAAACCTGAGGTGAATGTGAAGGCACCGTTTGCGGTAAGTGTGCCTGACGGGGCGTTAAAAATTCCGCCGTTGATCGTTATGTTGGAAAAAACTTGACCCAGGTTTACATTGCCGTCATTGACAAGGGTCAAGTCGTTGAATAGGCCCCCGGACTGATTGAACGAGCCATTGAAATTAACGTTGCCGTTTTTTGTGTTGAAGATGCCGCCCGTAAGCGAGAACGAACTCGCGAACGTGATCGTCCCGGTTCCGTTGGTGAACGTGCCGCCCGCTTGTGACGACGTGTTACCCCCGCCAGTAAACGTCATGTTGACGCCGTTATTTAAGCTGATAGTTCCGGCGTAGCCGCTGCCGATGTTGATCGACGCCACATTAACCTCGACATCCACTGAGGCGTCTTTTGCACTTGAACTGTCAAAGACGACGACGTCGCCCGGGACGGGAGCAGTGTCACCTGACCAGTTTGCGCCGTCCGACCAATTGTTCGTAGTGCCGCCCCCGTCCCACGTTTTTGTTGCGAGAACGCCATGCACCGTCTCGTTGTTCAAAAAAAGAGAAACTAAGAAAACCGCAAGAATTGCAATAGAAATTTTTCGAGAGTACATACTTTTATTTTCGCTCCGGGTTTTTTGTGGTTGGCGGACGGCGTTTTATTATCTTCCCGACCTCAATGTCGGGTTGTCGCTTCGCTTTCGGACCGCCGCAATGGGGACAAACCTCGACCGCGGGCCGTCGAGCATCAGGGATGACGCAGACCTCATGACGCCAGGTAGTGATCAAAAATTTTTTTGTTTTCGGCATCGTTTCGTTTATAATCGGCTCCAGACGGAAACAATCAGCTAGCAGACCAATCGCTTCCGCCCGGACGCCGAATCAACAAAAAAGTTGATGTCGTGACGATAAATCGAACGGTGGAGAAAGGTCTTGAACTTTTTCTCCATTATTTCTCCATTATTTGTCGAGGCCGCTTATGGGCAATGAAACCGGACATTTAATAGAATTCGGAAAGTTTCGACTCGATGCGAAGCGGCGTGTTTTGTGGTTCGAAAACGAACCCGTGAACTTGCCGCTCAAGGAGATCGAGATCCTCTGTGTGCTCACGGAAAACGGCGGACAGGTCGTGACGAAGGACGAAATTCTAAATCGCGTCTGGGCAGATTCGTTTGTCGAAGAAAGCAATCTCTCGCGTCACATCTATCTGCTCCGCAAAACCTTTAAAGACCACGGCGTCTATGACGAACTGATAAAAACAATTCCGCGTCGCGGCTATCGATTTTTGGGTGAGGTTAGCTGCAACGGACACGACCAGCTTGTGTTCGAGCGCCACTCGATTTCGCAAACATTGATCGAGGAGATAGAAGATTCCGTCGAACCGAATTTTAAACCGTTGGCGGCAAAGCGTTCCAAACGCGCGTTTGCGTTAGCATTTGTGGGCATCGCAGCCCTGGCGGGCATTTTTCTCTACACGCGTGCCGCCACGTCGACGCAGCCTGTCAGATCACTCGCCGTTTTGCCTTTCAAAACTATAAACGCCAATGAAGATACGCATCAGGGCCTCGGGCTGGCCGATGTTTTGATAACACGGCTGAGCAACATCAGGCAGATAAATGTTCGACCGACGAGCGCCGTTTATGAGTTTGAGAATCAGGACACCGACATCAACGAAGCCGCGCAAAAACTCAGGGTTGATGCAATTTTGGATGGCACGATTTATTACTCGGGCGAAAAGGTAAGAGTCACGTCGCGCCTCGCGCGCATATCGGATCAGAAAATTTTGTGGTCGGGCGATTTCGAACAGTCGGCCCGCGACGAGATGAAGCTACAGAACGAGATCGCCATGCAGGTCAGCGATGCTCTAAGCGTAAATTTAACCTGGAGCGAAAAAGACGCCTTGTCCAAAGCTCCGACGACAAACGAGGACGCGTATCAGCTTTATCTAAAAGGCCGCTATCACTGGAACAAGCGAAATATGCAAGGCCTGTCGGATGCTCAACGTTACTTTATGAGCGCGATCGAGCGCGATCCGAACTTTGCTCTCGCCTATGTCGGATTGACCGACACGATACTTTTCGCGGACGATGCAAGCGCCGCGTCAGTTGCCTGGGGCAAAGCCTTAAGCATCGACCCGAATCTCGGCGAGGCATATGCATCGCTAGGGTTTTATTGCACTTTTCATGCGTGGCTCTGGGACGATGCAGAAGCTCATTTTAAGAAAGCCATCGAGTTAAAACCCGGTTATGGAACCGCCCATCAATGGTATGCGACCTTTTTGATGATCCGAGGGCGTCACACCGAAGCCGTCGCCGAGCTAAATCGCGCTCTTGAGATAAATCCGACGTCGTATAACTATCTCGCTGATCTCGGTCAGGCATATTACTTCGCCCACGATCTTGAAAACGCGGAAAAGTTTAACCGACGGGCCTTGGAACTCTATCCCGATTTTGTCTTTGCACACCAAAATCTTGAGGGCGTTTATTTTCAAACGGGCGATTACGAAAAAGCGACCTATGAACGAATGCTCGCCATGACCGCTAACATTGGCTCAGCCCTCGAGTTCGAAAGACTTATGGAAGGCTATAAAAAAGACCGCCACGAATTTATGGACGCGCTGCGAAGAGGCGGTGCTGAAGAATTTTGGCGCGTCCTTTATGATTACTTCAACAAAAGCACAGTCAAAAATGCCAACGTTCATTTAACCCGTGCATGGATATTGAGCAAGCTTGGCGAAAAAGGAAAAGCCCTCGACGAGCTCGAAACCGCCGTCGAACGACACGCCTTCCTCGCGCCTTTCATTAACGTCGATCCAAAATTCGACGAATTCCGAAACGCCCCCCGGTTTCAAGCGATCTTGCGCAAAATGAATTTGTAAATTTAGGTTTTTGAATAGGATTTGAGCTTGATGTTGATCTTGCCAAATTCGGAATCGATCTCTGAGCGGACCGGGATACGACGAGTATCATCCGTCATCCAGATCACCATTTTACCCTTTTGCTCGATCAATCTGTCCTTTCCAAAGATCTGTGGCTCAATGCGAAAGCACCAAACATTGCCAAGAATCGTTTTTTGCTGTTCCCGCCTTGTTACAAAAACCGGAACCTTATAAACGAGTCCGGAATCACTGACCGAAAGCTCCAGCTTCATTCCTACGGCCAGCGGCTGCAGCCTTAGGTAATAGATCCCGGAGACCATGTCGTGCATCGCGTCACCGATCTCAGACGCTATGCGGCGCGGCGGCCGCATTCTGTCCTTAGGATCTGTTTCGACATAGGTAACCCGCTTTGTCCTGTAGTCAAACAGGGCCTCGCTGTCGCGCACACGCTGCTTTTGGACGTCGTGTTTTGTCGTTTTTATTATAGTGAAATTGGTGAGGTCGACGGTCGATTCGTATTGCTGCAGAAAGCTAAAGCGAAATATCTTTAGCAGAGTTCCCTTTGAAACAGCCTCAGATCTAAAAACAATACCATTTGAATTCGGCGTCGGAATTGCCGTAAAGGTCAGCTCTGCGACCGATATTCCACGAAGTACCTTATTAAGTTTGCCTTCGTATTTGAGCGACTCGCTTGCAAACAACTCTCCGGGCACCGACGTGGAGCTGGGTTGCGCACAAATGCCGAGGGAAGCCGCTATCAGGACGACCATCGGCAACATGGATCTTAGAAAAAACGACTTCATAAATCTATCTGAGAAAAAAGGCTTTTGCGGCTAAAAGGCCGACCGCAAAAATCGCCCCGATCGCAGCTCGGTACTCGCGGTATTGCAAGTATAGCTGAAAATCAAATTTCCCGCCCGCACTCTTCCAGGGCGTAAGACGCGGCATCAGCAATGGTACGTTGCTTTCGTATTCATCATAATCATCGCCAAAAATGCGGCGTATATCCTCTATTTCGACGCGCATTACTGGCAAATAGATGCCGATAAAAAGTACAGAAAAAATGATGGCAAGCCACCAGACGCCCGCCGCGACACTAAAGCCAACCCCAAGAATAAGGCTGCCAAGATAGAGCGGATTTCGAGTGTACGCGTAAGGCCCGGATACAGCAAGGACGCTCGCCTTGCGGATATGCCCGGACGCCCAGGCGCGAATCGCGAGCCCGATAAGCGCTATGCCGCCGCCGATCGCGATTGTCAGCGTCGTCGGCTTTGCGAATATGATAAACACGATCGCAAACAAAAATCCGAGCGGAACCCGGAGTCGCTGCAGGAGCCTCTTTCTCTCGATTACCATATTCTATGCCCGCGAAGGTTCTGCTCCAGTTGATACTTTCTCAAGGCGCTTGATAACCGCCGCAAAAACCGTTTCCACATCGGAATCCATACATATCCACTTCGAACAGGTCCGGCGGTGACAATCGATGCGGCAATCGATGTCGTTGCGTTCGACGCAGATGTCATCTGGGTTAGGGCTGCCGTTCCGCCACCACTCAGTCGGGCCGAAGAGTCCGACTACGGGCGCCGCCGCGGCCACGGCGAGATGGGTCGGTCCCGTGTCGCCGCCCACGTAAACTCGCGCGCGCTTTGCCAGCTCGTAAAATCCTTTCAGGCTCGGCTGTGCTAGCGTCAGTTTACCCGAACGGCTGCTTGCGGCAACTTTTTCGGCCAATTCCGCTTCCTTCGGGCCGGTCACGACGACCGAAACCAGCCCGCATTCTTCCCACAAACGATCGGCCAACTGCCCAAATTTCTCTGCGTGCCAAAGCTTTGTCACCCAGCCGCCGGCTGGATTTAGAACTGCAAACTCGCCGCCGCCTGCTTTGTTAATAATCGCGTTTGCCTCTGCAACATGTTCGGCAGTGGTTACAATTGGAAATTCAAAATCGGCGGTAGGAACCTCGACCCTCAATGCTTTTGCGGCTAGCATTAGATTCTTTCGGATCACATTCACTTGGGTCGGCACATCGACCGTATCGTTATAAAATAGCCTTGCCGACGACTCGCGCAATCCGCTTTTCGAAAATCCGTAACGCACCTTGGCCCCCGAGAGCCGAGCGATCAGACCAGATTTTATCAACCCCTGAAAATCGATCACGATGTCGAATGTATACGAGCGAAGTTCGCTGACCTGCTTGCTTGCATCGAGCAGGATCCCCTCGATTACCTTTCCACCCCGCATCGACCGCGTATCGACCTCGATAAGGTTGTCGATCATTGGATTCTTGCGCAATATCTCGGCCGAGCGCTCCTCGACGACCCACGAGATCTCAGCATCCGGAATCGCCCGCCTCATCACAGCCAGCGCCGGCAGCGTGTGAACAATATCCCCAATCGACCCGAGTTTTACAATAAGGAGGCGCATTGAATATATGTTAAATGTTAAGAGGGCTAATGGATAGGGTAGTAAGTCAAAAGCAACTTGTTTACCCATCAATCTGATATACTATATGGCTAGCCTTAAGGAATTGCTGACTGGTATGTTGTATCTACATCTCTTTTCCAGGTTTACTTTGGCCACCGAAAGACTCACGTTCCTAATATTCATTGCTTTCTGTTCGATCAACGTACCGCTCGCCCAGCCGCCGTGTACATTTCCGGTTTTTGAGACTGGAAAGACGTTTCCAACCGGCGACTATCCGTCGGCGATCGTCCAGGGTGATATAAACAATGACGGAAAACTCGATGTTGTCACTACAAACTTTGATGGGAATAGCTTGTCTACGCTTGTCGGAACAGGTGATGGTTCATTTCAACCGAAGATCGACTCTGCGGCAAATCCTGCACCAACGGCCATTTCACTTGGTGATCTGAATGGTGACGGTAAACTCGATGCCTTCGTACTGAATCAGGGGCGTGGAACAGACAAGATAACCTCTCTTTTGGGTGACGGCCTCGGTAATTTCACCGTTATTGGTGAATACTCGGTTTATGATCCGCAGTCATTTCAACTGGTTGACGTCGACGGAGATTCAAAACTCGACATTATATTGATGGCCGGTGACGGCTACGTCGGTAACATATATGTTTACAAAGGCACTGGGTTTGGAACATTCGGAACCCCGATCATATACAGTCTTTCGAGCGGTGTCGGTCCCCTGATCTCGGCCGATTTTGATCGTGATGAAAAGATAGACATAGTTTACTCCTCGTCGTCGACGATCTATTTCTGGAAGGGAGACGGCTCCGGAAATTTCAGTCCCTCGTGGTCGTCATTTGGTACGGGAGCTCGCGGATTATCTCTTGGACACTTCAACCGAGACAATCTAATTGATCTTGCGGTATTAGATAGCGGTTCTGAAAAAGTTTGGGTTTTCACTGGCAATGGCAACGGAAGTTTCACTCGACGTGGCAGCCAGATTCTCGGACAGGGTTCAGGTTCGGGTGTGGTCATTGATCTCAATAGCGATGGAGTCGGCGACTTTATCGCGGCTGGCTTTACTTCAAATGAGATTTCAGTTGCACTGTCCTTTGGCGACGGGACTTTTCGGGGTACTAAGTATTACACAACGTCTGCTGAATCCCATGGGCTTGTCGCGGGAGATTTCAATGGCGATTCCAAAATTGACGTAGTTACCCTGGGATCGAAACGTATGATTGGATTTCAAAACGATAATCATGTGAGGCTTACATTAGGCCGCGGGGATGGTTCATTCATTGCGCCGATCTCTTACCCATTGGCCGCTGACTCGTTCCCAAATACCGTGTCACTAGCTGACCTGAACGGGGACGGTCAAGATGATGTGATCACTGGGAATTCGGAGCGGTGGGGAATTTCCGTCTTTTTGCGGACCGGTCCGTTTAAGTTTGCTGATCGACGCGATTCAATGCCGCTAATTTACATCAAGGATATGGTTGTGGGAGATTTCAATCACGACGCCAAATTAGATGTAGTCGGTGTAGGAGGTGGCTCGGTATATGTAATGCGTGGCGACGGCTCGGGAGGTCTAATGCTGCAGAGTAGCTTTCAATTGCAACCCGGTTATGATGGTTCTTGGGCGCAGTCCATTGTTGCTGGAGATTTTGACCACGACGGCAATCTCGATATCGCTGCGGGTACTCAGTATGGCAATGGGCATTTGTTTTTTTACAAAGGGTTGGGTAACGGAACATTTGGTGATGGAACCCAATACCCTACCACCCTAGATCCGATAGTTGATATCGCGACGGCAGATCTTAACAGCGACACCTACCTTGATCTTGTGGTAGTTTACGATACATTTCTTTCATTATCCTCTCGCGTCGAAATATGGATGAACAATGCACACGGCGGGTTCGTGCAAGGATCCCAGTATACTATCGGATTTAGTCTGCACCCAGATGCAGTCGCGATAGGCGACTTTAACAGTGACGGGTTTCAGGACTATGTCGTTTCGGTCGATTACGATGCGGGTACCCCCGCGTTTGTTCGGATCTATCCAGGGAATGGGAATGGGACATTCTCTAGTTTTACAAGGGTGGATATACCGGGGCTGCAACCACGGGACATTGTTGCTCGCGATTTCAACGCAGATGAAAAACTTGACATTGCCACTACAAACGACAATTCCGAGGAGGTGTCGGTTTTTCAAGGTAATGGAGGGGCCTTATTTACTACGTTCCAAAGAATTTCAGCAGGCGAGCAAGCACGACGAATGGCGGTAGGGAATTTGAACGCAGACACGAGTCCCGATATCGTTGTTACAAATTATAACGGAAGTTCAATTACAATAATGTCGAACGGTTGTAACAAAGCGCTCGAGCCCACTATTTTGATTGCGCCGTACGACTACGACGGCGACGGGAAGACGGATATTTCGATCTTCCGTCCGTCGGTCGGTGAGTGGTGGTATTCGAGAAGCAGTGATGGACAGGTACCGGCAGGGCAGTTT
>Ga0209798_10000181_pt1 | contig 36345 bp, 28 predicted proteins | sample DOMMetBare3Fresh_FD_187475 | JGI IMG/M metagenome (GOLD analysis project Ga0209798, IMG submission 187475) | Wetland sediment microbial communities from St. Louis River estuary, USA, under dissolved organic matter induced mercury methylation -... | ecosystem: Environmental > Aquatic >... | reverse complement strand
TTTAATGCTCTCATCTCCTGTTTTTTTATTGCGGATGGATTGACTGAGAAATTTTATTCTTGATAATCCCGCCCCCAAATCATCATGCATATCCGTTGCAATTCTTGTTCTTTCTTTTTCAATGGCCTGTTGTTTTTCCAGCACAGCCTTCTGCTGCCCCAACTTTCTGTTGTAATAAAAACGGAAACCAATTATTAATAATCCAATAGTTAATAATCCTGCAATTAACCTGAACCACCAGCTTTGCCACCATGGCGGCAGGATAGAAAACTTATACTGAATCATTTGTTCCGGATAGCGGCCGGCTGGAAAATTTGCCTTGATATTTAATGTGTAAATACCGGGAGGCAAATCAATAAAAGAAACGGCAGGATTGTTCGAAGGTACTGTCCATTGGTTATTGCTGCTTCCCTGTAACTGGTAGCTGTACAACACCTGTTTTTCATCAATGAAAGATAATGCTGCAAAATAAAAACTGAGATTGTTTTGCCTGTATGACAGAGATAAACCGGATGCTATATTTAATGTATCGGTACCTGACCGGATCTGTGTAATCAACAGTTTGGGTATATAACCTCCGGATACTTCAGATTCATCTGCAATTCTTATGAGCCCACCTGAACTTAATGCCCACACCGTTTTATCTTTATCAATTACAACTTTGCTTATGTTTTGATAAATATTGTTTTGACGGGTAAGGTTTTCAATTACAGGTTTTCCGTCCTTTATGCTTATTTTATCAAGACCAGAAGTTGTACATGCCCATATATTATTATTTTCATCGGTATAGAGGTAAGAAATAAAATTTTCTGAGAGACCATCTTTTGAACTTAGTTGATATTGTTTTGTCACCTTACCATTGAGCAATCGGAATGCAAACAATCCTTCAAACCGGGTACCCACCCAAATCAACCCTGAAGTGTCAATGGTAATTGATCTGGGAGAAAGCCCGTCTGTTTCTTTTGTAAATACTAATTCTTTTTTAAGATAGTTGGCTGGATTTTCAGGATGAGTGCTGAACATGATCAATTCATTAGTGCGGGTGGCAGTCCAGACATTTCCTTTTTTATCTATTGCTACCTGGTCGGCCTGGTAATTTATTTTTTGTTGTGAAATATATTTTCCGAGTGTTAATGCAGTCACAGATACTTTACCGCTTATCACCATGTTACCATAACCGTCAATGATAATTTCACTGAATAAATTTGAAGAAGTGTCTTCAAATACAAGTTGTGGATACAAAGTGTTTTCATGTGGCTGCAGACGGAAAATTTTATTTGCCCAAATACCAAATATGCCATGGGGGGTTTCAATCAGTCTGCTGATTTTATCAGCACCGGTTACATCCATTCTTTTCCTGATGTTAATACCCGAAAGCCACAGTGCTTTTCCTTCACGAAAAGAATAAAGAATCAGTTCGTTTTTATCTTTAAGAAAATAGAGACTGGAAATGGCAGGCAGGCCATATGTTTTTTCAAACAAGGTAAAATTTGTCCGCATCAATTTGTCTACACCAGCGCCATTGGTAGCAATCCAGGTTATACCTTCTTTATCCATTAACACATTATTTATAGCTGCGGTGCTGAGACCGGAAGAGGTTGAAAAACTTATTACTTCTCCGGAAGGATTGCATCTTGTCAATACATTGCTTCCATCGGTGAGCCAGCAATTGTTTGCCCTGTCAAAAAAAATTGATTGAACTCCTAAGCCGGTAATTTTTTTATAGGTACCGGGTAGATTATCAAAAACAAGGTTTCCTTTTTTTAATTCTTCTGAATTAATCGCCTTTATTGTTTCATTTGTGCTTACCCAGATGCGGCCATCCGGAGCTTTATTTATGCTGTATATTGTTAAGCTGCTTGTCTGGTCTACAATTTTTTTTTCTTTAATGCTGTACAGGAAAAGTGTATACTGATCATGCACAGGAATAAGGCTGAAATCCCTGGTCACAAGCAAGTAATCCCCGACCGGGATGAGGTAACTGATAAATGAGTTGATATCCCTTCCCCCGGAATCCGTAAATGGAAGCTTTGTAAAATTATTTTCATGAAATATAAATAAACCATGATCAGAAGCAGTATAAAGATTTTCTTTTTCATCCCTGCACAAGTAATTGATAACAGGAGTTACCGAATCTTTTAGTAAAAGCTTTTTCATTTTGCCTTTCACCAGGCAATTGACTTCTCTTGTGTTGGTTGCTACCCATAAAGAATCTTCACCCATTTCCATTACACAATTGACCATATTATTTGCCAACCCATTTTCTGATGTATAATTGGTAAACCGGGCGCCATCATAAATGCTTAAACCATTTGGTGATGTAAAGAATAATCTTCCTTTGCTGTCCTGGTAAATATTTCTGATCAGGTTACTGATAAGACCATCTTTAGGAGTATAATGCACAAAAGGGTATTGCTGTGCATTACAGGGTATACAAATAAAAAAGTATGCAAGAAGGAGGGCAGTTTTTTGCATACATAAAGTTAGATTATCAGGAGACATTGTTCAGCGTAAGTTTCAGCAATATTTAATTTTGCACAAACCAGGCTGGATGATAAATTTTCTCAAATGAATATCGCAGCGCAATGTTTACTAAAAGCATGTTCCATTTACCTCGTAATGGTAAAAACATTTATTAACTGCGACAAAAGAAAACAGGCTGATAATTTTAACCAGAGCTAACGCCCAATTTTTTATAGCGGGGATAAGCCAAAAAAGAAATCCTCGCGGTAACTTTAAAAAGCAAACAAGAATTATTGATTACAGTACTTCTCTCTTCCTAATCATCACCAGGAAAAAAACAAGCATATGCTTAAATAGGTGTAGGGTTTAATTTCATTTTTTCTTTTTTACTATCGCATTTTCTTCATTTTCCATTAACCTGTACTTCACAATTTTAGTTATTAATGCAAGGGGCAATGGTTTATCAACAGGAAATTGAATGGAGCCTTTACCGGTTTTATACACAGCCAATTCTTTTTTGAACATATCATTACCGGTTGGTGTTGCATAAAAACCAATATGATTTTCATATCCCGCAAAATAGACCAATGGCCTGCCAAGATATTTGTATGCAGACATCCCGTAACTTATGGATTCTACAGCTTTGGGTGCTGCAGTCTTTATTGTTTTACGCATTTGTTTTAATAACTGCTGCGTTTTTTGAGGAAATGAAGAGATATACTCATCTACGTTTTTTATTTTTATCGTTTGCATTACAAAAACTTATTTTTTTAATAAATATTTTTCTTCATGCATTCATCAAAGTTTCAATATCAATTTTTTTCATTTTCATAAATGCCTGCATTACCCTCGGTGCTCTTTCTGGGTCTGTCATTAATTTACCTAAAATCGTTGGAACGATTTGCCAGGAAACTCCAAACTTATCTTTTAACCAGCCACACATACTCTCTGCACCCCCTTCGGTAAGTTTGTTCCAGAAGAAATCTATTTCCTGTTGTGTATCGCAACTCACTACAAAAGATACTGCTTCATTAAATGTATACTGATGATCTCCGGGACCATCCATTGCAATAAGACCATACTTATTCAGATTAAACTCTGAATACATTACTTTACCGGCATTCGCATCACCATCCGGGTAATGAATCAAAACATCAGTAGCTGAGTTATTAAAAACTGAAGTATAGAATTTTACTGCTTCTTCTGCTTTGCCAAACAGGTTATTGGTAAATAACATGGAGGGTGTAATTTTTTGTTTATCACCTTCTTTATCTACAACCGATATCTGCCAGGTTAATCCAAATTTATCTTTTACCCAACCGTACCTTTCACTCCATGGATATTTGTCGATGGGCATTAATGCACTTCCTCCATCAAGAAGTTTATTCCAGGTTTCATTCGTTTCTTTTACTGATTCCAGTAAAACAAAAAATGAAATGGCGGGAGTAAATTTAAACATCGGTCCGCCGTTTAATCCCATAAACTTTGCTCCGCTTAACTCAAAGTTTACAACCATCGGTGTATCCACCGTTACTTTTGAGTTTTTAAAAATGGAACAGTAAAAGTCTGCAGCTGCTTTGGCATTGCCATCAAACCAAAGACAGGGATAAATTTGATTTGTCATATAGCAGAATATTATCGTTTATAATATTAATTTGCTTCTGTATATTTTTTAAAATTATTTATAATGGCCTGCCATCCGCCCTGTTGCAATTCCAGCGAATTCATTTCTTCAGCATCAAATGATTCAACAATTTTGGTTTTATTTCCTTCCCCTGAAAAAATAATTTTTGCTTTTCTTCCGTCACCCATAGTATAGGCAATCAGTTCATTTGTTTTTACTTCATCATACATACCGGCGAAATCAAAACTAAAACTTCCGTCTTTAGCCTCCATGGTATAGCTGAATGAACCGCCAGTTCTTAAATTATTAGAGGCTGATGGTGTGTGCCAGTCATCTGAAGCATTATTCCATTGCATGATGTGTTCAGGTGTAGTCCAGTATTTCCATATTTTATCTATATGCGCTGCAACATTTACTTCGACTGTTATCACAACAGGATTTTCTGCAAGCTCTTTAACAAGGTTAAGTGCTACCGGGAAAGTTTTCTTCATATAATCTTCAAAACTTTCAATAGTATCCGTACATATTTTTAATTCTGTATCACCATTGGTTTCTTTTAAAGAATAAACTTCCTTTGCACCACTCCATGATTTTATATCTTCATTTGCCGCTTGTTCTTCAAATTTTTTTATTTCACCCAGGTGCTTAAAGGCCATCAATTCATTTTCTTTGCATTCTGTTATAATGCTGAACATACCGTTTCCACCCGGAGAGAGAAAATGTACTTTACTTCCTTCTTTCCAGTCAGATATTGCATAAGAGCCTTCATGAAATGCACTGGTCCATTTACGATAAGTTGCATCAAACCATAATACCTGCCAGATTTTTTTTGCAGATGCATTAATAGTGATGGTGAAGTCAAGGACAGTCATTGCAGATTTTTAAAATAAATAATATTGGTTCAAAAGGGACAACAAATATGAGACAGTTTATTGAAAAAAGTCTTAAGAAGTTTAATAAAATAAAAAAAGTGAGTAATGATTATTTCATTACTCACTTTTACAAAAAAAAATAAAATTAATTATAACTCATGGCTGTTTTAGTCAAATACTTTTTCAGGAAAGCAATTTGCCCAATATCATAGCTTTCATGCTGTGCTAAAAAAGTAACAGTGCCGCCAAATGTGAAATCACCAATCGGACTTTTCAACGGGCAATCTGCTGCGAGATGTTCTTCCGTAACAGTTGCCAATGCTTCCTTCAGTAATTCACTTGCTTTTTTCCATTCTTCTTTTGCCTTTGCCAATGTACCATAATCTGTGGCAGAATCAAATGGCTTAAATCCTTCGAACAATCCGTCATATGGATTTTTTGCGGGCTTGCCCAGCATAGCAAGTATATTATATCTTGCCCACACGGTATGTGCCGCTAACCAGCTTACAGGATTGTTGTGGTCACTGATTCTTTCTTTGGCCTGTTCTTCAGTAATTCCTTCAAGTGCATTGAGGAAAAGACGGGTGTTCAGATTGAAAATAATTTCAGAATGATAAATTGACGATGTAGTTACCGGAGATAGTGTTTCCATAAAAATTGTTTTAGTTGTTTAATATTATTATTGTTTAATGACGAGCAATTGAGATTTAAAGCGAAATTTCTCCTGAAGTATTAAAATAAATTATAAGAGCCGACTTCAGTTAAATCCATTGCTACCGGTGGCTCTTCACAGCGGTCTTTTATATCTTTTGTAAATAAAGGAAAAGCATCCGTCAGGCTCAGTGGGTTTTTTCCGTCAGCTGTTTCAATGGAAGCAATATGTATAAAAGTTAAACTATCGGGAAATCCAAAGCTTGCATAACGCAGGCCTGCAGGTTTATTCTTATTTAGTTCTTCGAAAATAGCTTTTACCAGTTGTTTGTTTTCTTCCACCCTGTCAGCTTTTAGTTTATAGCGAACCAGTACACGTTTCATATTTTATTTTTAATTGTAATTAAATAATCAATTTATTTTACCGGTCCTGCATGCAATCCCAATTTGTTTCCTTCGGTGTCAGCAAAAAATGCCATACTGCCAATATCTTTTCCGATTGCTGTTTTAGGCATCAGGATTTTTCCACCTGCCCCTTCAATCCTGTTTATTACAGCATCAATATCAGGATTTGCATTCAGGTATATAACCACACCATCCTGCGAAGGTTTATGCATCGGGCTTTGTGCCAGTGCTCCGTTTGCTTTGCCACTTCCCATTTCAGCCGGGAAGCCTGCCATTTTCATTCCCATCATTTCGGGCATATCCATCATGCTGATATTGAAAATAGTTTCGTAGAATTTTTTTGCACGGGTAATATCCAATGCAGGAATCTCAAACCAGTTGAGAGAGTTGGTAGTTTTATCCATTGTCCTATTTTTTAAAGTTGTTTAATTGAATGGCACAAAGCTATCAGGCTTATGGCGATTCTGCCAAAGGCATTATTGCCAAAACTCTATGACGATATCGCCAAACAAGGTTTTCCGTTTGTTTTACTTTATACATTTGTAGTAAATAATTGTAAATAAAAACCTGTCATTAAAATATATAATTATGAAAGTTGCTATTCTCAATTTTGAAGGAGCAGTAGCCAGCAGTGTGGCCGGGCCTTATGATATGCTGGCCAAATTGCCAGGCATTTCTCAATCACTGGGGGTGAAAGCAAAAACATTTTTTGAAGTTGATATTGTGAATACGGATAACCTGGTTGCCACACAGCCCTTTAATATGGTTGGGAATTTAATGATGAATAACCGTAAAATTTATGACCTTGTATTAATTCCTGCCATGAATTTTACAGGTATTGAACATACTCTCCAACGTGAAAAGACAATGATAAAATGGATTCGCAGGCAATATGAAAACGGGGCAGATGTTGGGTCGATGTGTCTTGGTGCATTTGCTTTAGCTGCCACAGGTTTGCTGGATGGAAAAAGGGCCACCACGCATTGGATGGGCGCCGGGTATTTTAAACAACTTTTTCCGAAAGTTAAAGTGGAAGATGATAAAGTAATTGTTGATGAAGGAAGAATTTATTCCAGCGGAGCGGCTTTTGCATTTACATCACTCATGATTTATCTCATTGAAAAATTTTGTGGCAGGGATATGGCCTTTGCCGCTTCAAAAGTATTTATGATACAGGTGCACGACAGCAGTCAGCATTCTTTTTCTATTTTCAACCTGCAGCGTAATCATGAAGATTATGATATCGGCCGGGTACAGGATTATATTGAAAAAAATTATGATGAACTGCTGACCATAAACGGGCTGGCAGAAAAATTCAATATGTCCTCAAGAACATTTATCAGGAAGTTTACAGCTATCACAGCGAATACTCCGTTAGAATATATTCAACGGGTAAGAGTGGAGGCGGCAAAGCGATTTTTGGAAAAAGGAAAACTCACCGTTGAGCAGGTTTGTATAAAAGTGGGTTACGGGGATTTTGGATTTTTCCGTAATATCTTCAAACGTCTGACCGGGCTTACACCGCAGGAGTACAAAAAGAAATATGTTCAAATGTTTAATGATGCTGTGGTGGGGTAGGAGATTACTGAATCAATGCAGACACATTTACTTTTCCTTTCATCATTTGGAGCACAGTCTTTTTTGCAACCTCTGCATAAAAAACAACACTCCCGGTGCAATCTTTTGGCGTGCCATGTTCCACACCCAACTTCATTTTAGATGTAATGTCCGAAGTGCCTTACTCCAGCCGTGTCAGCTTAGCGCTGTCTTTAATAAAATATTACACTTCGTTGCAGTATTCAGGCCCGGGGTATCTCTTTAGGGAATTATCCTGTGTTGAGGTTAAACCAGAAAGGAAAATGCTTAATGAAAGAATCAGTATTGTTTTCAATTTGAAAAAACCTGCGGAAGCTGTTTCTGTCAAAACGATTAAACCCTTCGTTGGTGTTAATCCACAAATAACCGCGGTTATCCTGGAAAAGATTGCGGATATAATTATCAGTCAACCCATCTTTCATAGTGTAATGCTGAAACGAAAGATTGGTTTGTTGTGCAAGGCAGTTTGCATATATAAAAAAGTATGCAAGAAAAAGGAGAGTTCTTTGCATACTTAAATTTACTTAGAACAAATTTCTGGCGAAAACTGTTATACAGGAAAGTTATCTAACCACTCGGGGCTGCTCATTTGTGTTCTGATCCTTGTTACATCACCGGAAAATGTTACCAACTGATCATTTCCATTTTCATTCACTAGATCTTCTTTAAAGCAGTTTTTTGATTCTATGATATAACTCGCCATTTGCCTGCCAATTATTTTCATCAATGGATAGTGTGTAAGATTCGCCATGTCAATCTTAGCCAACGATTTTTCATCAAGATCCCATAGCCATTTTGAGCCATAAGCTTTTTTATCTAATTCATCTGTATTGGGTAATTTTTTTATTGCAGGTGGGTCCAGCGATATCTGGTAACGTTTGTAACGAACAGAATTGTTTATCATCAATGAACGAAAAGTGTTTTCCTGTACGGAGCTGGCGTCTTCACTTGTTTCATTGATCAACCAGTCAAGCCAGAACTTTATATCATTTCCTTTTGGGTTAAGTGTTCTTGTTGGCTTAATAAAACGTTGCGTGGCGCCGGTTCCAAAACTATAAACTGTGACATTGGGCAATTTATATTGTGAAGGCTTTTTCTTTCCGTCTTCACCTTTTGGTGTGCTGTAAGAAATTGCTTCTATAAAAGCTCCAAGACTTGGATTGTTATGTGTTGTTACACCACCATCGACAAATCTTTCCAATGGATTAAAATAAGTTGGAGCCGACATCGTTGATTCCATCACTGCCCTTAACAAAACATCTTTATACGTGCCATGATAACTGCCATCGGATTGTTTAAATGCGGTAAAGAAAGTTTCTTCTGCTGCAGACATGTCTCTGGAAGTTATCATCAGGTCAATATCTTTTATTTGACATGCCTGTTCCAGTGTAAGATCATTACCGATAATATCTTTTAATAATTCACGGTATCTTCTTTTGCTGTATTGCGGAGGGTTGAGAAAACGATTGCCAATTGGCCTTTTATGAAAAACTTCTTTAATCAACTCATCATACTTAACCTCTATCTCTTCTGCAGTAAAACCCTTGGTTATTAACCCGGCAATAATTCCTCCGGTTGAAGTACCCGCTACCATATCAACCAGTTCGTAACAGGGTATCTCAGCTATCTCTTCTAATTTTTTTAAAAGTTGAATAGTGAGTATTCCCCGCATACCACCGCCATCGAGGGCAAGTATTATCCTGTCATTAGGGTCAATATTTAATTTTTTAAACGCTTTCTTTCTATTTGCCGGCATTTCATCGCCGAGTGGTTTGGCCATAATGTTGGTTTTAAGAAATAAAAACGGTAGCTATTCACAATTGCATAATAGCTTGTAATATATCAATAATAAAACTAAGCAAAAGCCAGGTAGAAAAAAATTTTGAAGAAGTATCAATTATTGCAGCAAACTTGAAACGGAAACTTTTCCTTTCATCATTTCAAGCACAGCTTCTTTAATTGCCTGCGCATCATACCCGCATTCATGATGAAGTTCTTTGAGAGTTCCATGTTCAACAAGATGATCTGGAATACCCAGCATTTTTATTTCTGCTTTGTAGTTATGTTCATTCATGAATTCAAGAACGGCAGAACCAAAACCACCAACTATAGTTCCATCTTCAACAGTAATTATTTTATCAAACCTGCTGAAAACTTCATGAAGCATTTCTTCATCCAATGGTTTTGCAAAACGCATATCATAATGTGCCGGATTCAAACCATCATTTTTGAGATCACGAATGGCGGAAGCTGCAAAATTTCCCGGATGACCAAGAGTAAGAATTGCTATATCATTTCCATCTTTTAATTTTCTTCCGGTGCCGATCTTTATTTCTTTCATTTCTGTTTTCCACTCCGGCATCACTCCTTCACCTCTCGGATAGCGGATTACAAATGGATTTTTTGTTGATTCCAATTGTGCTGTGTACATCAGGTTTCTTAATTCACTTTCATTCATCGGCGCACTTACGATCATATTTGGAATACAACGCATATAAGGAATATCATAACAGCCATGATGTGTAGGGCCATCATCGCCAACCAAACCTGCCCTGTCTAAACAAAAGATCACCGGAAGTCTTTGTATCGCTACATCATGCACTACCTGGTCATAAGCTCTTTGCATGAAAGAAGAATAAATATTGCAAAATACTTTCAAGCCTTGTGTTGCCATGCCAGCACTTAGCGTTACAGCATGTTGTTCAGCGATGCCAACATCAAATGCACGATGCGGCATTTTCTCCATCATATATTTTAATGAAGAACCTGAAGGCATTGCCGGTGTGATGCCGAATATCTTTTCATTCCGTTCAGCCAATTCTATGATTGTATGACCAAATACATCCTGGTATTTCGGTGCCTGTGGCAGATCAAATTTCTTTTTATGTATCTCACCTGTCACTTTATCAAACAAACCGGGAGCATGCCATTTGGTTTGATCTTTCTCGGCTAAATCATAGCCCTTTCCTTTTACAGTAACGATATGTAATAATTTAGGACCCGGAATATTTCTGAGATCTTTTAAAGTATCAACCAACTTAGTTATGTTATGTCCGTCAATTGGGCCGAAATAGCGAAGATTCAATGCTTCAAAAAGATTACTGCTTTTGCTCACCATTCCCTTCATACTTGCTTCTAGTTTTGAAGCTATATCTCTTGAAAAATTTTTGCCAACAGGTAGCTTACCGAGCAGATTCCAAAACTCATCACGAAACTTATTATATGTAGGAGACGTAGTGATATCAGTTAAATATTCTTTTAATGCACCAACATTCGGATCGATACTCATGCAATTATCATTGAGTACGATCAATAGATCCGCATCGGCAACGCCGGCATGATTCAGGCCTTCGAATGCAAGACCGGCTGTCATGGCGCCATCGCCAATCACAGCAACTACTTTTCTTTCATTCTCGCCTTTATATTTTGCAGCCATTGCCATACCTAATGCCGCAGATATGGAAGTGGAAGAGTGGCCAACACCAAAAGTATCATACTCACTTTCACTTCTTTTCGGAAAACCACTCAGGCCTTTATATTTCCTGTTTGTTGGAAAATTATCACGGCGGCCGGTAAGAATTTTATGCCCATAAGCCTGGTGGCCAACGTCCCACACAAGTTGGTCATAGGGAGTGTTATAAATATAATGGAGGGCAACAGTCAGCTCAACAACGCCAAGGCTGGCGCCAAAATGCCCGCCATGAACGCTAACTACATCAATAATATATTGACGCAACTCATCGCAAACTTTGTGAAGCTTTTCACGGGTAAGTTTTTTAAGATCTTTCGGGGAATTGATTGTTTGCAAAAGGGGTCCAGCTGTGATCTGCATGTGTTGTTTTTACGATGTAAAATTAATGGTTTAGCAAGTTTATTCTGTATTTTAACAAAACTGTCATAAAATTGTTTTATCGCGGCTCATCTTTTCCATTTAGCTGTGTTATTTACCACTAATCAAAAGAGAATGCGCAGGGCTGGTGAAACTTTTAAATTTGAACTTATATTTATGCCCATTATGTCAAGGAATACGAGGTACTGGCTCTTCCAGTTGGGTGGGTGGGGATTATTCGCCCTCATTAATATCTTTTTTGCATTTTCATTTGATAAACTTGGTAAAGATGCCGATCGAATTTTCTTTTTTACCAGGCTTGGGATATTTGTCTTTATGGGAATTCTCATTACTCATTTAATGCGTGCAATTATTATCGGGCTTAATTTTCTTCAGCAAAAACTTGAGAAACAACTTTTGTATTTTATTCTTGTAACACTCGTTTTTGCATTTGTGATCTCTTTTATAAATATCGAACTGCTTATCAGGTTGAGTGATAAAAGTTTTTTAAGCAATGTGGACCTGCTTTCTGATAATGAGAAGAAAGTTCTTCGAAATCCTGATAACTCTTATTCCAGTAATAAGCTGCTTGTTGTATTAAGCGGAGCATTTTATTTTTTCATTTACTTTTTTATCTGGAACCTGATTTACTTCACTTATCATTTTATTACCAAGAGCCAGAAGCAACAGCTTGATACACTGAAGCTGGAAGCATTGGTAAAAGAACTAGAATTAAAAACCATCAAAGCACATATCAACCCTCATTTTATTTTTAATTCATTGAATGGCATCCGTGCTTTGATCGATGAAGACCCGAGCCGTGCAAGAAATGCGATCACTGAACTTAGTAATATTTTGCGAAGCAGTATGCAAACAGATAAACTTGAATCCGTGTCGCTGGAAAAAGAGTTGAATATTGTGAAAGATTATCTCGCTTTGGAAAACATGAGATTTGAAGACAGGCTTCGTGTGGAATATGAAATTGATGAAGACACACTTGATCAACCTGTGCCGCCAATGATGCTGCAAACGTTGGTTGAGAATGCAATTAAGCATGGTATCAGTAAACAAGTAACCGGCGGAAAGATCAAGATCGTTTCTGATTTTAAGGATAGTTATCATGAACTCGCTGTTCAAAATACCGGTAAGTTAGTAAATGGTACGGCGAAAGGCGAAGGTTTTGGTTTGCCAAGCACATTGAACAGGCTAAGTCTTTTATATGGCGAAAAAGCAAGATTCAGCATAAAACAATTAACTTCTGAAATTGTGGAAGCAAGGGTATTACTTCCTGTTCAAATAAGTATATAAATCATCCTACATGAGAGCAATAATTATCGATGACGAAAGGCTTGCCCGGACCGAATTGAGAAAACTTTTACAGGATTTTCCTGAAGTAGAAGTGATAGATGAAGCTGCCAATGCAGATGAAGGAATAAATAAGATCGACAGCCTGCAGCCTGATCTTGTTTTTTTAGATATTCAAATGCCCGGTAAAACCGGGTTTGATATGCTGGCTGAATTAGAAAGAGCACCGCATGTGATTTTTACCACAGCGTATGACGAATATGCATTAAAAGCGTTCGAAGTAAATGCTTTGGATTATTTATTAAAGCCCATCGAGCCGAAACGTCTTGCTGATGCCATGCAAAAATTGCATGTAGCTGAAACTAAAGAAAATCATATTGTACCTGAAAATTTCAATCAATCAATTTTGACGGAAGCCGACCAGGTTTTTGTAAAAGACGGTGAACGCTGCTGGTTTGTGAAATTAGCTGATATAAGATTGTTTGAAAGTGTTGGCAACTATGCAAAAGTTTTCTTTGCAACCAACAAGCCACTTATTCTGAAATCATTGAATGCATTAGAAGAAAGATTGGATCCAAAAACCTTTTTTCGTGCAAACAGAAAGCATATTGTAAACCTTCGCATGATAGAAAAGATAGAGCCTTACTTCAATGGAGGTTTATTACTTGAGTTAAAAGGAGGTGAGAAAATAGAAGTTAGCAGAAGACAAACGGTGAAATTTAAAGAGATGATGAGTCTGTAATAATTTCAGATTTTAGATTTACGATTCCGGATTCAGTAAGAAAAACTATACATGAGATATACTATTTTAACCGGGTTGTTCATTGTGACAACCTTTTTTGTTTCTGCACAGAAAGCAGAAAACATTATCAATGCCAAAGAAGTTGAAAGAATTGAAAGAGTGCTTGCTGCTGACGAAATGAAAGGTCGCAGGGTATTTAGTCCTGAAATAGATAAAGCTGCAGATTTTATTGCTGATGAATTTAAAAAATCAGGATTGCAAACAGCTTCCGGGCTTTCTGGTTTCAGACAAGACTTCGCAATCATCACTCCAAAATTTATAAGTGCATCCTGCACTTTCGATAATGAAAATATAGATGTAAAGAATGTGGTGGTTGTTACTTGCCAGGACGGACTTTTCATAAATGAAAAATCCGGTTATGAAAAAGTGAAACTGGAAGCAGGAAAAAATTTAAATACAGAAGCGCAAAAATTTGTTCGATCTGGTAAAAATTATCTTGTAATTGTCGATACCAGTTATTCTAAAAATTATAGCCGGCTTACGAATATAAAACGCGGCTTATTCAAAATGGATAATAGCGTTGTGTTTGTAATGACCACGATGAACCCTTCTAATTACACAGTGGAAGCAAGACATGAAATATCGGAACAAAAGCTGGCAAACGTTGTTGGTATTTTACCTGGCAAATCCAAAAAGGAGGAGTATGTTATCTTTTCCGGGCATTACGATCATATAGGCGTTGGAAAACCGGTTGACGGCGATTCAATTTATAATGGAGCCAATGATGATGCAGCAGGAACAACTGCAGTTATTATGCTTGCAAAATATTTTAAAGCCTTAGGTAATAATGAAAGGACACTTGTGTTCGCAGCATTTACTGCGGAAGAAAGTGGTGGATATGGCTCCCGTTATTTCTCATCCCAATTTGATCCTGAAAAAGTGGTGGCGATGTTCAATATAGAAATGATAGGCACGGAAAGTAAATGGGGTAAGAACTCTGCTTATATCACCGGCTATGAGAAAACTGATATGGGCGCCATTATGCAAAAGAATTTAGAAGGTACAGGATTTAGTTTTTACCCTGATCCATATACCACACAAAATCTTTTTTATCGATCTGATAATGCAACGCTGGCAAGATTAGGTGTTGCTGCACATACAATCTCCACTTCAAAAATGGATAGTGAACCAAACTATCATAAAGTAACAGATCATATTGAAACACTCGACATGGAAAACATGTCGATGATCATTAAATCAATTGCATTGAGTTCAAGAAGTATCGTTGCGGGAAAAGATACGCCGACGAGGGTGAAGGTGGATGAGTTGAGGTGATCAAATGTGATTACTTTATTTTATTTTTTTTACAAATAACATCCATAACATTTGTTTGATTGTGGTTATTGCCTTCTCATCTCATCTTCATTAAAACCCATTCTCAGGGTTGCGGGGCTTTGATTGTTTTTATTATAACCTGTACCCATGAAAGCAACGTTTATTTTTCTTCCATCACTGAAACTGAATAATACAGAATGATTTTTTACTTCATACGTTCCAGAGCCTGGAGCAAGCCCCGGGTTTGTACAATCATCAGATGCATGATATAAAGCTTTGATGGCTCCTTTATCGGTAAATTTTCCATCAGCCGTAAAAGTGATGACAGGAATCTTTTCATATGCTTCATTCATAACATAGGTACCATTAAATCTTGCGCCATCCACTGAATTTAATTTATGAAATGCATGATCTGTATTATTTGCAGTGATAATGAATTTATTGTTTTCCATTCGCATCGGAAGATTTCCGTAAGGCATTTTCAATACACCCCTGCCATTGCTGAAAGTATAAGTTCCCCAATCCCGTCTGAAATTTTCTGCCCTTATCCATGTGTTAAACTCATCCATTCCTTCTGCAGGAAATTTTGTTCCAAAATATGCCTGGCCATTAGATAAGAATATAGGAGTAAAAACTTTGTACCGGACACCCAGCGGATCGGAGGTGGATACCGCACCTACAGATAGGGAAATACCTTCCCAAACTCCCACAATGCCATCTCCATTGATAGTACCGGGTTTTACAGGAACTTCTTCCAAATCGGTGAACTGGAGTGAAAATAAAAAACTTTCGATGGCATTATAATACCCCGGTCGTTCATCGGGATAGTATCTTGACATGGACCCTTTACAATTTTTTCTTGATTTTAAAATGGCTACCCGTTCAAAGCGGTTGTTTACTTTTATAACAAACAAATCAAGTCCGAATTCGGGTGGGTAATCGCCACTGCCCACGTGGATACCACCGCTGCAACGAATATATTCCCAGCCTCTGAAAGATTTTTTTGCTGCGAGTGCTGTATAGTTTCCTCCGTTTACATCATTCATCATGGTAGCTTTGTACATAGTTGCTGCTTCATTATAACTTTGTGCCAGGGCTTGGTCTATGCTGCCCGGGAAACTTATCGGTTGCATTATCTGAACTGCTAAATGTTCATCTGCAGGCAAGTCCAATGGTTTAAACACTACGCCATCTGAAAATATTTGATGGCTCCATCCTGCAGGCACATGGTATTTCATTTGCCTGAATTTTCCGATTCCACTTGTTGGTTGTACCGGTAAAGTATTGTTGTTATTCACAATTGCAGTTTTTGTTTTATCCAATTCCATTGTTGCAAACAAGGCATCAATCTGTGCGGCGTATGCTTCATCGTTCAGCGATGTTCTTATGCTCATGGTTTTTCCAAAACCACTTGCGACAGTTAGCATAACATACAAGTCTGCGCCATCCAATTTTATCGGAATAACAGCAGTTACTACTTCCCATCCTTCTGCTGTAGTTTGTGTTTCTGTTTTAGGATTGGGTTCGACCTTAAAAGGGGTAACCACCAATTCTTTCCAGCTTTTGTCAAAATCTTTTTGTGCATCACCTGTGCTGGCAGTGCTTGCATATATGGCGATTACACAGAAGGCGCCGGTAGACATATTTACATTCGTATAGTTTACAACACCCGGCTTGCTGTCTTTTTTAAAATCCTTGGGAGGAGTGTAAGTCGCAATATCAAATGTTTCAGTTTGACCAATTACCTGCTGTAGCAACAGGGAGGTTACCAGGAAGAAGAATATTTTTTTCATAAAAAATCTATTTATCTATCATTTCTTTCAAGGCACGAAAATTAAAATTGGCTTCCAGCTGATTTTAAAATTTTCCTGAGCATTGCCTTTGCTTTATCGGGTATCGTTGATTTGTCATTTTATTCTAATTGGATTTTCTTATAAGTTTCTTCCTCTTCATTAGTATTAAACAGTGTGTTTTTTTCTAAAACTGCTGATTCACCGGAAAGTTTTTTTTCATTATACTTCAGGAAAACCTGCAGATACTGTTTTTTGGTAACAGAAATATAAAGCATTTGGACATGTCTGGTTATGATTATTGCCCGGGAATATTTTATTCCAAATATTTTATCGTTCTGGCAATACAACCCCCGGCAAGACCCGGTGTTCCTTCACATAATATTTCAACTTCAAAAATGGATAGTAAACCCAACTATCATAAAGTAACAGATCATATTGAAACACTCGATATGGAAAACATTTCGATGATCATTAAATCAATTGCATTGGCTTCAAGAAGTATTGTTGCTGGTAAGGATACTCCGAGCAGAGTGAAGATGGATGAGTTAACAAGATAGAATTTGTTGAATAGAATTGTTGTAGCACAAGAGTGCGACGCAACGAAAGTTTAACCAGGGAACCAAAGCTGGGAACAAAATAATTCTTCTAAATCTTAACAGGTACCGAATGAATCGCTGCAGCCATCTCTTTAATTAATGAAGCATCTTTTTCAATCGCATTCCCTACAACTATTACATCAGCGCCAGCTTTGCAATTGAGATATGCTTTTTCAGGATTGGTGATTCCTCCACCGACAATAAGTGGGACTTCAATATTTTTTGCAACTGATTCGATCATGCTTTCGCTGATAGCTCTTTTAGCACCGCTGCCGCTGTCCATATAGATCAGCTTCATGCCAAGCATTTCGCCAGCCATTGCTGTACACATGGCAATTTCATTTTTGTCAGCAGGAATAGGAGAAGCGTTACTTATATATGATACGGTTGTTGGTGCACCGCCATCAATAACCATATAACCGGTTGGCATTATTTCCAAACAACTCATTTTTACAAATGGAGCAGATACCACATGCTGACCGATCAGCAACTCTGCATTTCTTCCTGATATTAATGAGAGATATAAAAGTGCATCTGCATATTTACTTACCTGGTTTGGACTGCCTGGAAAAAGGATTACAGGTATTTTGCAATTGGCTTTTATGTATTGAACAACCTCATCAAGGTGATTGCTGATAACCAAACTGCCGCCAACAAGAAAATAATCTACTTTGGCTGCAAGAGAAAGATCAATTAATTCATCCAGCATAGAAGTATTTACCTTATCCGGGTCGATAAGAACTGCGAAAGACTTTTTTCCATCTTTTTTCCTAAGCTGTAGTGACTGATAAATTCCTTGCTTCATTCGGGCATATTAACAATGCAAAAATGCAAAAAGTTTTCCGGTTTTATGCTTTTAATTTAACCTGATTTACGAGGCATAATCACAATAAATGGTTTAAAAATAATTAAATGATTAGTGCTGCATAGTTTATTTGTGAGATTTGTTTATTTCATCATCAACTATTTTCGCCTGTAAAATATCGTTGGTTGATGTTTTTATTCATTATTCCTTAAAACCATGAGCTGGCAAGCATTTTAAAGAATTGTTTTTTTAAAACGCTTTACCAGCAAGGCTTTCATAATGAGGTTTTGAATTTTGAGAAGAGAAACGATTTGCTACATATCTTATCTTGATTTACCAAAAAAAATTTTAGTATAAAAAAGTTGTTCATTGTGCAAAAATCCTGAAACGTGCTGCTACGCTGCATTAGCAAATTTTCCACTACGCTTTTCCACATTGTGTTGATATTTGAAGGTTTGAAATACAAGATGATAAAAATATTTTCGTTAACACCTTTCACCCAGAAAGGTTAACAACCAGAACCGACAAAATCTTTACTTACTATGCCCATTAAAAAACAAGCTTCCGCTAAAAGCGGTTTGCAGTTCCCTCGTCGCTTCACTCGTGAAGATGTGAATGTATTTGATCTCTTCGAATACGATTATAGAACTTCAGTAATTCGTAACCCGAGTGGTGAAGTTGTATTTGAAATGACCAATGTAGAAGTTCCTAAACAATGGAGTCAGATAGCTACTGATATTCTTGCCCAAAAATATTTTCGAAAGGCAGGCGTACCTCAACCTGATGGTAGTCTTGGTCGTGAGACATCTGCAAAACAAGTTGCACATCGCATGGCAAATTGCTGGAGGGTGTGGGGTGAACGTTATGGTTACTTTGCTTCTGAGAAAGATGCACAGATCTTTTACGAAGAGTTGGTTTACTCTATACTTAACCAGATGTGTGTGCCAAATAGTCCGCAATGGTTCAACACTGGTTTGTATGAAAGCTATGGCATAAAAGGAAAACCACAGGGCCATTATTATGTTGACCAGGTTGATGGTGAATTAAAAAGATCCACTTCTGCATACGAACGTCCTCAACCGCATGCATGCTTTATATTAAGTGTAAGTGATGACCTGGTGAATGAAGGTGGCATCATGGATCTCTGGGTTCGTGAAGCAAGGATTTTCAAATATGGTTCTGGCGTCGGTACAAATTTTTCTCAACTAAGAGGCGAAGGTGAAAAATTAAGTGGTGGAGGCACATCATCTGGCTTGATGAGCTTCTTGAAAATCGGCGACCGTGCTGCTGGTGCTATCAAAAGCGGCGGTACAACACGTCGTGCTGCTAAAATGGTTTGTCTGGATCTTGATCATCCGGAAATAGTTGAGTTTGTTAATTGGAAAATGGAAGAAGAAAAGAAAGTAGCAGCATTGATATCTGCTGGTTATGCCAGCGATTATGAAGGTGAAGCATATAAAACAGTAAGTGGTCAGAATTCAAATAACTCTGTTCGTATCCCAAATGAATTCTTTAAAGTATTAGAGGAAGATGGCGATTGGGAACTGAAAGGAAGAATGGATGGAAGAGTGATGAAAAAAATTCCTGCAAGAGAATTGTGGAATCAAATTTCTTATGCTGCATGGCGCTGCGCAGATCCGGGTACGCAATATGACACTACTATTAATGAGTGGCATACTTGTCCTAAAGGAGGCCGCATCAATGCATCTAATCCTTGCAGCGAGTACATGTTCCTTGATAACACAGCATGTAACCTGGCATCAGCTAACCTGATGAAGTTTTATGATAATGAAAAGAATCTGTTCGATGTAGAGGGTTATGAATATAATTGCCGCCTGTGGACTGTGGTATTGGAAGTTTCTGTATTAATGGCACAATTTCCAAGTAAAGAAGTTGCTCAGCTAAGTTATGAATACAGGACACTTGGTTTGGGTTATGCTAATCTTGGTACATTATTAATGGTAAGCGGTATTTCTTATGATAGCGAAGAAGCAAGAGGTATTGCAGGAGCACTTACTGCGATAATGACTGGTATTTCTTACAAAACATCAGCAGAGATGGCATCGGTGCTTGGCACTTTCCCGAGATATGAAGAGAACCGAGATGATATGCTTCGTGTAATGCGTAATCATCGTCTTGCTGCTTATGATGCTGACAAATATGAAGGATTAAGTCTCAAACCACAAGGCATCAAAGCACAATATTGCCCTGCTTATTTATTAACTGCTGCATGCAAAGCATGGGATGATGCAGTTGAATTGGGTGAAAAATATGGTTATCGTAATGCACAGGCAACCGTTATTGCACCAACGGGAACGATCGGCCTGGTAATGGATTGCGATACCACCGGTGTGGAACCAGATTTTGCACTGGTGAAATTCAAAAAACTTTCTGGTGGTGGTTATTTCAAGATCATCAACCAATCGGTCCCTGCTGCATTGAGAAATCTTGGCTATAGCGAAAAAGAAACTGATTCTATTATTAAATATGCAGTAGGTACTGCTTCATTTGCAGGAGCACCTTTTATCAATCATCAGTCATTAAGTGAAAAAGGATTTATTGCTGATGAAATAAAAAGATTAGATGCAGCAGTAGCCTCGGCATTTGAAATTGGATTTGTTTTCAATAAATATGCATTAGGTGAAGAGTGCCTGCAACGTCTTGGCTTTACACCTGAACAATACAACGACTTTGAATGGAGCCTGCTCGAAGCTCTTGGTTTCAGCGATGAAGAAATAGATGCTGCTAATGATTACGTATGCGGCACCGGAATGCTGGAAGGAGCTCCTCACCTGGAAGAAGAACATTTGCCCGTTTTTGACTGTGCCAACAAATGTGGAAAGAAGGGCCAGCGGTATATTCATGCCAATGGCCATATCCGCATGATGGGCGCCACACAACCTTTTATCAGTGGCGCTATTTCCAAGACCATTAATTTACCCAATGAGGCTTCTGTAGACGAGATCGCCGCTGCTTACCTGCTTAGCTGGCAATTAGGATTAAAAGCAAACGCATTGTATCGTGATGGTTCCAAGTTGTCGCAGCCGCTAAGTAATAAATCTGACAAGAAGAAGAAGTCAGAAAGCAGTCAGGAGTCGGTAGTCAGTAGTCAGGAGTCAGCAGTTAGCAGTCAACAACAAGAATCGAATATTGTTGACCTGAGCAAGCTGACAGTTGAAGAATTATTTGAAGAAGTACAAAAAAGAGTACAGGCTTCACCTGACACAAAACTAAAACGCAAGCTTGCCAGCATTGTTGAGCGTCGTACGCTGCCTGCAAAAAGAAGAGGCTTTACTCAAAAAGCAAAGATCAACGGCCAGGCTATCTTCCTTCGCACCGGAGAGTACAATGATGGAACACTCGGCGAGATATTCATAGATATGGCAAAAGAAGGCGCCACTATGCGCAGCATGTCAAACTGTTTTGCCATTGCGATATCCATCGGTTTACAATATGGTGTTCCATTAGAAGAATATGTAGAGAAATTTGTATTTACCAAATTTGACCCCGCAGGATTTGTTGAACATCCGAACATCAAATCAACAACATCTATTGTTGATTTTATCTTCCGTGCATTAGGTTATGAATATTTGGGTAGAACTGATCTTGTGCATGTGTTGGATAAACCAGAAGTAATGAATACCGGCGCTGATGACTGGGATGAAATTCCAAGCAGTCTTGAATATGCAAAAGAACCTGAACTTTCAAGTGTAAGAATAGTGGGAACCGCAGGCAACGGCGTACAACCGGTGAAAGTTCAGAAATCTGTTACAATAAAAATGGAAACCAGCATGGAGGCGATGAGTTCAGCAAACAAAAGCATGCAAAGCGACGCACCGGCATGTAATGTATGCGGACATATAACAGTACGCAGCGGCACTTGTTATAAGTGTTTGAATTGTGGTAACAGTCTTGGTTGCAGCTAAATATTATTTTGGATGGGTGAGGGCCAGGTCCTATGATGGGACTTAGTCTGATCTGGAAAAACCAAATAGTACCCTTTTACTAACCCCGATAATTCGGGGTTTTTTTATTTAAAAAAGAAAATCTTATTCCAAAAAATCCTCCTCGTCCTTCGGCTTATACTTATCAAACATCTTTTCAATAGCCCCGGAAAAAACGGGAAATTTTTCTTTGGCAAAATCTTTTACCACTTCAATTGCTTTTAATGCCTGCTGTTCAGTTAACCCCTGTGACATTAAACGATCAATTAGTTCTTTCATAACGTATGATTTAAGATTGAAGTTATGGAAATAAAAAACCCCTTCTGCAGGGGTATTATTTTTCACTTTTGACTTTTTAGTTTTGACTTTTCCTACGCCACTTTCAACAAACTGATCTTACTTGTTTCAAACTTCCTTTTCGCATATTCAATATCCAGTAAAAAGGTTTTTTCATTAGTGCTTGGCAGTTCAAACATAGCATCGGTTAAAATACTTTCACAAATGCTGCGAAGACCACGGGCACCTAATTTATATTCCACTGCTTTTTCTACCATGAAATCAAGAACGGGAGCATCAATACTAAGATTAATACCTTCCAGCTCAAATAATTTTTTATACTGTTTGATCAAAGCATTCTTCGGTTCGGTAAGAATAGCACGAAGTGTGGGAGCATCCAATGGATCAAGATGTGTAACAACAGGCAAACGACCAAGCAACTCTGGTATCAGTCCAAAAGTTTTCAGGTCAGGAGCATTTACATAACGCAGCAGATTTTTCTTCATATTATCCTGCAACTCTTTGTCTACATTAAAACCGATCGTATTTGTTTGTACCCTGCGGGCAATCACTTTATCAATACCATCAAAAGCACCTCCACAGATGAAAAGAATATTCTGTGTGTTGATCTTAATAAGCTTTTGTTCCGGATGTTTGCGTCCGCCTTGTGGTGGAACCAATACATCCGTTCCTTCTAAAAGTTTCAACATTCCCTGTTGTACACCCTCACCACTTACATCACGGGTAATGGAAGGATTATCTCCCTTGCGGGCAATCTTATCTATCTCATCAATATAAACGATGCCACGTTCCGCAGCTGGCACATCATAATTACAAACTTGTAATAGTCTTGTCAGAATACTTTCAACATCTTCACCTACATAACCAGCCTCAGTAAAAACGGTCGCATCTACAATTGCAAAAGGAACATTCAGCAGGCGGGCAATAGTTTTTGCAAGTAATGTTTTACCAGTACCTGTTTCACCAACCATGATGATATTGCTTTTCTCGATCTCAACATCATTGGCCGATTCAGCAGGTTTTTGCTGTAATCTTTTATAATGATTATAAACTGCAACAGCTAAAACTCTTTTTGCATCATCCTGGCCGATCACATATTCATCAAGGAATTTCTTTATCTCAACAGGTTTCTTTACAGTAAGTTTAAATGAAGAGGGGGTCCTGTCATCCTTGGTCATTAATTCCTGCTCGATGATCTCACGGGCATGCTCCACGCAGTTTTCACAGATATGTCCTTCCTGGCCGGCGATAAGGATCTTCACCTCATCACGGTTACGGCCGCAGAAAGAACAGTGTAAAGGATTCTTTGCCATACTTATAATTGGATTAAAAACGGAACGTAATCTACAAAATTATAAATCCACGCCGAGAGAGGCGGATTTATTTTATAAGTGGGAGTTAAGCCATTGCCACCGAACTTCTTAGAGCTTTTCAATTATCCCATCCACAATCCCATATTCGATGGCCTCTTTTGCGTCCATCCAATAGTCACGGTCAAAGTCTTTCATGATCTGCTCCATTGTTTTGCCGCAATTCTGAGCTAATATTTTAGCACCAATTTCTTTTACCTTCTTGGTCTGCACGGCTTGTATTTCCAGGTCTGCACTAACGCCACGAATATGACCGCCAAGAGAAGGCTGATGGATCATCACTTCGCCATGGGGATAGATAAAACGTTTTCCTTTCACACCGCCGCTCAACAAAATACTTCCCATAGATGCAGCAAGACCCATGCAAATTGTGCTTACCGGCGATTTCATCATTCGCATTGTATCATACATTACCATACCACTCGTAACCACACCGCCAGGGCTGTTAATGTAAAACTTGATTTCTTCACCCGGTTTATCAGCCTCCAGCAAAAGAAATTTAGACACTACTTCCTTTGCAGATTTATCATCCACTACTCCCCACAGATGCACTTCCCTTCTGTCAAAGAAGTAACGTTCTAATTTTTTATTCAGCATCTGGAGCTCATCTCTCTTATCTTCTCTTTCCTTTTCGTCTTCCTCTTCATCGTCCATCCTCCAGCCTTTGTATTCAAAATTCTTTCTGTTCATAGCATGTTTTTTATATAGTCAACTTTTGAATTTCTATTTAGCTTTTGTTGCGTCGCACACTTGTACTTTCTGTAATTCTATTCAGCCCCATCCTCCATCTCCTTCCCCGATAGGGAAGGAGCGGTACTATAAATCTTTAATCAACTTTATAACTACCACATCATCTTTGAATCTATGTTCATCATTTATTAACCACTGCGATTCATATTAACTCTTCAAGTAAGCTGGCCTTGTGCGTCAGCAAGTCTCCGCCTTAGGCGGAGGATTTAGGGAGCTTTTTGCTTCCTCGGATTGATCAACAACACTTCATCTACCAACCCATATTCTTTTGCTTCAGGAGCAGTCATCCAACGATCACGGTCAAAATCTTCCTCGATCTGCTTTAGATCTTTTCCTGAATGATAGTTTATCACTTCGTATAATTCAGCTTTCAGTTTCCTGATTTCATTTACCGTAATCTCAATATCACTTGCCTGTCCGCCAATGGCGCCGCTTGGCTGATGCATCATTACTCTTGCATGTTTCAGCGCAGCTCTTTTACCCTTTGTTCCGGCAGCAAGTAATACAGATGCCATAGATGCTGCCACACCAATACAGATGGTCGCAACATCAGGTGTTACATACTGCATAGTATCATACACACCCAATCCGCTGTACACACTTCCACCCGGGCTATTTATATACATATTGATATCCCTGGTTCTGTCAGTAGAGTCAAGAAACAATAATTGTGCAGTCACAATATTTGCCACTTCATCATTTATAGGGTAGCCGAGAAAAATGATACGGTCCATCATCAAACGGCTGTACACATCCATCACAGCTACATTCATCGGACGTTCTTCAATAATGTTTGGAGTAAGGCCGGTTACAAGCTGACTTGCATAGCCATGAAGGGTGTTACTGGAGATACCACGGTGCTTAACCGCATATTTTTCAAATTCTGAATTAAAACTCATTTCGCTTTTGTTTGCAGATTAGGGCAATGATCGCCAATTTGGTCTGAATCATCAAATATCCGTCCAATTGGCAAAACCACAAAATCAGTGACACGAATTACTAAAATTGAGACGAATTGACATTTTAAGTATATAGGGTATAAAAAGTAAAAAGGTCAGCGACTGCCAACCTTTTTAACTTATATACTTTTTATACTAATCACTTAATGATGCTGATGCTGATGCTCCTCCTGCATTTTCACAAAGTCTTCCATCGCAATTTCTTTTTCTGTAGGCTTCACCTGCGTTTCTGCCCAGTCAAATATCTTTTGACTCTGAATGCGATTATATGCATCCTCAATATACTTGCGGTCCTGCATCATTTTGTCAATATAATTATCAACCCATGGCTGATCATCGCCGCCCATCGGCATATTCATGTAACCGAATAATTGTTGCTTGGCGAAAGCTTTGATCTCCTCTGGTTTTACTTCAATATTATTTTCCCTGACAATTTTATCACTGATCAATGTCCACTTCAATTGGTTTTTAAAAGTGGGAAATTCCTTTTCGGCATCCTCTTCGGTCTTTTTTTCTTCTCCCTGTGTCGTCATCCATTTTTTCAAAAATGATTCAGGAAAATCAATTGTTGTTCCTTCCAGCAACTCATGATAAGCCATGTGCTGTAATTGGCTTTTCGCCTGATTATCCCAATAGGCCTGTATTTCTTCTTTTACTTTATTTCTGAAATCGGCTTCTGATGTTACTTCAGCATTTGGATAAAGCTGTTTGTAAAACTCTTCATTCAATTCTCTTTTTTCAAGCAATCCGATCTTTGTGATCTGAATCTTAAAATGTTTTTTTGAAGCTGCCGGATCATTTTTATCTAATCCAAGATCCTGAAGAATAAAATCAAGTTCCTTTTCCGCAAAAGCATTATCAAGCTGGGCAATGACGTAGTCATTAATATTTTTACCCATTAAATTACCGCGGAAATCTTCTTTGAAATATTTTACCAGCAGTGAATTATCCTTTTTTTTCCCGCCCTCTGTCTCATTTCCGTTTTCATCCACCTCAGCAAAGAGAACATTCAATACATTTTCTTCTGTATTCACAGTATTTTCATCTTTCATATTGCCGTAGCGATTTTGCAGACGGGTAATTTCACTGTCGATCATCTCATCAGTGATCTTCACTTTATAAAAAGTCATATTTGCTTTTGAAAGATCAGCTAAAGCAAACGCAGGTTTCATCCCTATTTCAAAATGAAAAGTGTAATCGGTTGGATTGTTTACATCCAGCTGGCGAATATCCATTTCAACCGGAAGCGGTTGAGCAAATATGTCAAGCTTTTCTTCTTCTAAATATTTTATCAATTCACGGTCAACGGTACGAAGCACTTCATCAGTAAACAAGGAAGGACCATACATTTTTTTGATCAAGCCAGCGGGTACCATTCCTTTTCTGAATCCGGGAATATTTGCTTTCTTGCTATAATCTTTTAAAGATTTTTCAAATGTTGGGAGGTAATCGGTTTTCTCAAGCTTTAATGTCAGTTTCTCATTCAGCAAACCTATATTTTCTTTTATAACTGTAGCCATGAGTAATAGTTGATTAGTTAATTGGTTAATTAGTTTATTAGTTGCTTACCGATTAACCAATAAACCAATTAACCATTTCTTCAAACTGTCCGGATGGAGGGACTCGAACCCCCACACCTTACGGCATCAGATCCTAAGTCTGACGTGTCTACCAATTTCACCACATCCGGGCTACGATTGAAAGTTGAATGTTAAAGGGTAAGGAATCTCAACTTCCAACTTATAACTTTTAACCTTCAACTTTAAAAACGGGCTGCAAATGTAGCAGATTTCACTCAGAAAAAACGGCTGTTTTTAAGTAAATTCGCAGTTCATGGATACCCTTGCGCAGTTACCCAAATATAATTTGAATGAAGAGCAGGAAAAGAAACTGATCCTGAGGGAATACCGTGCCTTGTTGAGGGCATTAAAAGAAAAGCTGAAACCAGGAGACAAGCGACTTATCCGGCTTGCTTTTGAAATGGCGGTGGAGGCTCACAAAACCATGAGAAGAAAAAGTGGCGAGCCATATATCCTTCACCCAATCTCTGTAGCAAGAATATGTGTGGAAGAAATAGGATTGGGTGTTCGCTCTACTATTTGTTCTCTTTTGCATGATACTGTAGAGGATACTGATATTAGTTTAGAAGATGTAGAGAGAGAATTTGGTAATGAGATAGCAAGAATTGTTGACGGGCTTACCAAGATATCTAACGTTATTGACGTTAACGCATCGCAACAAGCTGAAAATTTTAAAAAGATACTACTTACACTCACCGATGATCCAAGAGTAATTCTTATCAAGCTTGCTGACCGGCTTCATAATATGCGTACGCTTGACCACATGAAGACGGATAAGCAATTAAAGATTTCTTCAGAAACGGTTTATGTGTATGCGCCACTTGCACATCGCATGGGTTTGTATAACATTAAAACCGAGATGGAAGATCTTGCAATGAAATACCTGGAACCAGATACCTATAAAGAAATTGCAAGAAAACTGGCTGAAACAAAAAAAGAAAGAAGCAGGTATATAAATGAATTTATAAAACCATTAAAAGATAAGCTTGAAAAAGCTGAATTGAAATTTGAAATTTACGGACGACCAAAGCATATCCACTCCATTCAAAATAAAATGAAGAAGAAAGGAGTGAGTTTTGAAGAAGTATATGATTTGTTTGCCATCCGAATTATTCTTGAGTCAGCTCCTGAAAATGAAAAAAGCGATTGCTGGAAAGTATATTCCATTATCACAGATGAATATACACCTGCACCGGAAAGATTAAGAGACTGGCTAAGTAATCCCAAAAGCAATGGATATGAAGCTTTGCATACAACAGTGATGGGTCCGCAGGGAAAATGGGTGGAAGTGCAGATAAGAACAAAACGAATGAATGAGATCGCCGAAAAAGGATTGGCAGCACATTGGAAATATAAAGAAGGCAGCGCTGATGAAAATCGTTTTGATAAATGGTTTCAGCAAATACGTGAAGTGATCGGTAATCAGGATACAGACTCAGTGGATTTTTTACAGGACTTTAAAACAAGTTTTCTTGCTGAAGAAATCTATGTGTATACACCAAAAGGCGATGTAAAAATGTTGCCGGTCGGTTCTACGTCACTTGATTTTGCATTTTCAATTCACAGTGCAATTGGTGTAAAAACAATTGGCGCCAAAGTAAATCATAAACTGGTTCCGTTAAGTCATAAGCTGCGAAGCGGTGACCAGGTGGAGATCATTACATCAAACAAACAAAAACCTTCGGAAGACTGGTTGAATTTTGTTGTTACTTCAAAAGCAAAAGGAAGAATTCGTGATGCACTGAAGGAAGAAAAAAGAAAAGTTGCCGAAGATGGAAAATACACGGTGCAACGAAAGATCGAAGGAATGGGTGCAGCATTCAATCAGCACAATATTGATGAACTATGGGTCTATTATAAGCTCAGTTCTGCACTTGATCTTTTTTACCAGGTAGCTATAAAAAATATCGACCTGAAGGAATTAAAAGAATTTAAAGTACATGGTGATAAAATAGAAGCACCAAAGCCTGTAAAAATTCATGAAGTGAAAGTGGATGGTGTTCACCATCATTTACCTAAAAAAGATGCTGAGCTTATCATTTTTGGCGAAAGCAGTGATAAGATAGTTTATAATCTTGCCAATTGTTGCAAACCAATTCCGGGTGATGATGTATTTGGTTTTGTTACAACAGGAAAGGGATTAACAATACACCGCACCAATTGTCCTAATGCTGCCAAGTTAATGGCCAATTTTGGGCATCGTGTTGTAAAAACTAAATGGGCAAAGAATAAAGAGATATCATTTCTTACAGGTTTAAAAATTGTTGGCCTTGATGATGTGGGTGTTGTAAACAAGATAACCAATCTTATATCCGGAGAATTACGAATCAATATTGCCGCAATAACGATTGAAGCAAAAGAGGGAGTATTTGAAGGAAATATAAAATTATATGTGCATGATAAGGAGGAACTGGATGAATTGGTTTCAAGGCTGTTAGCTCTTACGGGCATTGAAAAAGTAGATCGTTATGATACGGAACTGTGATTGCAAACTGTGAAGGAAATCATTATCTTTCATTCCCAAATTATTAAACACTGACCGCATACTGCTATGAGAAAATACCGTGAGGGAATGTCTATTGTTTTATTCATTTGTTTCGGGATCACCGGTGCTTATTCGCAGAGTTGTGTTTCATCAAATAATAATACTGTCATAAATTTTTCCTGCGGCATTAACTGTGGGAATGTAACCCTCCAGGTACCCGATCTCAGGACAACTTCAGATTACGCCATCACAACAATTCCATACAGTCCTTATCCTTATTCCACGCCTTTTGGTAATGAGCTTACAACCTTGTATTCTGATGATGTGTACTGCGATAAAATAGCATTACCATTTCAATTCTGTTTTTATGATTCTGTTTTTTCAAAACTTGTAGTTGGCTCAAACGGTTTGATGACTTTTGATACGCTGAATGCAAATTGTTTTAATGCATGGAACATTACACCTACGATACCGTATTCATTAGGCACGCAATGTCCGTCGGTAGGTCTGCAAGGCTCAGCATATTATCCAAAAGCTTCTATTATGGCTGCATTCTCGGATCTTGATCCGAGGAATTTCCCCGTAAGTCCTCCTGACAGAAAAATTGAATGGAGAGTTGAAGGGTCAGCGCCGTGCAGAAGATTCATCGCAAGTTTTTATCATGTTGGCGTTTTTGGAAACAATCCCTGTGGAAATGCAACTCCAAATACTTTTCAGATCGTGCTATATGAATCAACAGCGATCATAGAAGTATTCTTTCAGCAGAAAGTTTGTCTTTCATCTACAAATTCTGGAAGAGCAATATTAGGTGTACAGGATTGGACCCAGACAAGAGCCCGGGCTGCTGCTGGAAAAAATTCTACGCAATGGAGTTCACAAAATGAAGGTTATCGGTTTATTCCTTCCGGCGGTGCAACAAGATTTATAAATTCTCAAATGTTCACTCTTGGTGGTACATTGGTAGCAACGGCCAATACATCTTTTGCAATTCCGGGAAGTGTCGGGTTAACTTTTCCAAATATTTGCCCTACGGGAAATTCAGAACAATATATTGTAAGAACAAGTTATACCTCCTGTGCTGATCCAAATACTGTATTAATAACAGAAGATACTATCACGATAAATAAAACTATCTCACTCAATGCTACAACTACTGTAACTGATCTTAATTGCGGTACAGGATCAGGTGGCTCTATAACTGTGACTGTGCCTCTTAATAGTGGTGTGCCACCGTATCAATATTCTATTAATGGCGGGCCATTACAAAACAGCAATATATTTTCCGGTCTTGCGGCGGGAACATATTCAGTATTTGCTACTGATATAAATGGATGCAGTTCTACTTTAAGTGTAACTGTGAACAGGGCAGGAAATTTAGGTGTAGGTTATTCTTCTACTAATTCTGCATGTTCTGGTGTTAATAATGGAAGCATCACTATTCTTCCTCCTTCTGTATATACACCAATTCAATATTCATTGAATGGCGGGCCGCCACAATCAAGTAATGTTTTCACCGGACTTGCTGCCGGGACTTATACAATTAATGTGACAGATGCAATTGGTTGTACCGGTTCAACAACAATTACGATAACACAAGGCGCCGGAATAACTGCAACATTTGCTACTACGCCAACATCATGTTCGGGGGCAAACAACGGAACAATAACTGTAAATGCTGCTGGCGGTAATTTACCATATCAATATTCATTGAATGGTGGTCCATTGCAAGCAAGTAATGTTTTTACAGGATTGGCAGCAGGCACTTATTCTGTCCGGGTTATTGATATCAATGGTTGTTTTTCCGTTTATTCTGTTACAGTGAACCCAGGTGCAGCATTAAACGCAACTGTAACAAAAACAAATGTGACTTGTAATGGCGCTGCTGATGGAACCATTATTGTAAATGTTTCAAATGGTACACCACCATATCAATATTCACTTAATAATATAACATGGCAAACAAGCAATACTTTTATTGGGCTTAACGCCGGAACTTATACTGTTTATTACCGTGATAATAATGCATGTTCTAATTCACAATCGGTGAACATTACACAACCGGCGGTTTTAGCAGCAATACTTACTCCACAACAACCTCGTTGTTTTGGATATAACGATGGTTCAATAGCGGCAGCACTTTCTGGCGGCACCGGGCCATATCAATATTCACTTAATAATGCATCATGGCAGGGCACTAATATTTTCAATAATCTTACAGCAGGGTCCTATACTGTCTATTGTCGTGATGTTAATGGTTGTACTCTGTCACAGAGTATAATACTTGCGCAACCGCCTCAACTTACTGCAACTGTTTCAGTGGTAGATGCTACATGTAATGGTGGCGCTGATGGACAAATAACAATTACGGCAAACGGCGGTACATCGCCATATGTTTATACTGTTACTTCTCCTCCGCTTCAGGTTTCAAACATGTTTAATGTAAGTCCGGGCACATATACTGCAACAGTTGCTGATGCTAATGTATGTATAGCATCTGTTCTTAATGTTATTGTTGGATTAAATAACAATCTTTCTGTAGTTGCATCACCTGATGTAACGATCTGTGAGGGAAAGTCAACGCAATTAAATGTAGTAAGCAATGCAACACAGTTTTCCTGGACACAAGGCGCAAGTTTAAGCAGCACAAATATTCAAAACCCGGTAGCAAATCCTGTTGTAACAACTCAATATATTGTTACAGCCACTTTTGGTCAATGCACGGGAAAAGATACCATAGTAGTAAATGTGAACCAGGCTCCAATTCCTGATGCAGGGCCTGATGTTGAAATTTGTTATGGACAAGATTACACGCTGCAAGGTTCTGGTGGCGTGCAGTTTTTATGGTCACCTTCTTCAACATTAAGCAATGGTGCTCTTCCTAATCCATTATCTACACCGCAGCAAACAACGATCTATAGTTTGAATGTGGTCGATGCAAATGGATGTACTTCATTGACACCGGACAAAATGCAGTTAACGGTTACTCCCCCGATCATTGTAAAAACAGTTCCTTCCGATACAGTTGTTTTTGCCGGCGATCAATTCCAGTTATTGGCAACTTCAGGTGCAACAAATTATTCATGGGGGCCGACTGCCGGATTAAGCAATCCTTTTATTCCGAATCCAGTTCTTACTGTTACTTCCGATGTTACATTTAATATTATAGCTACAACTGCAGCCGGTTGCCGGGGTGATGGAACGGTAACTGTAAAAGTCTTCAAAGGCCCGGAAATATACATGCCAACCGGATTTACTCCAAATGGCGATGGTAAAAATGATAAGTTCAAACCATTTACAGTGGGTATTACCAAACTGAATTATTTCCGGGTATATAATCGCTGGGGCCGGTTAATTTTTTCGTCTGAAACACTTAACGATGGATGGGATGGCCGGATAGGTGGTGTAGATCAGTCAATAGGAACATTTGTTTGGATGGTGCAGGGTGTTGCCCGTGATGGTAAAGTGATCACAAAAAAAGGAACCGTGACTTTAATTCGATAAAACCCCCAAACCCCCTAAAGGGGGCTTTCGAATATTCTTCTCTATTTGAAACTTTCTTACGGTTAAATATTTGTGGAAAGAAAAGGTTGTTTGTAAGAGATTTATTTGAACTTCTTTTTTAGCATCCCTTATTTTTGCCCCCGCTTTCAGTTGTAGGTTCTGATAATGCACAATAGAAATCCTATTGATGAACGGAGCATCGCAACAGAAGTTTAATAGTAGCAATCGAGCCGACACAAAAAATTAATTTTTCATTAAATAATACTTTTTCTAAAGTGGGGAATTAAAAGCCCCCTTTAGGGGGTTTGGGGGTTAATATGATTGATGTAATACTTGGTTTGCAATGGGGCGATGAAGGCAAGGGAAAGATCGTGGATTTTTTTGCTTCAGGGTATGATGTGATTGCCCGTTTCCAGGGCGGGCCGAATGCGGGGCATACTTTATATGTAGGCGATAAAAAAGTGGTGCTGCACCAAATTCCGTCCGGCGTTTTTCATGCAAACACTATCAACCTGATCGGAAACGGCGTAGTGCTTGACCCTGTTACGCTGAAAAAAGAATGTGGTATCGTCTCATCGTTTGGAATTGATCTTAAAAAAAATCTTTTTGTATCTGAAAGAACTCATCTTATACTTCCAACACATCGTGCATTGGATAAAGCTTCGGAGCTATCAAAGGGAAATGATAAGATAGGTTCTACGTTAAAAGGAATCGGACCAACTTATATGGATAAAACCGGAAGGAACGGATTAAGAGTTGGCGACCTGATACGAGGCGATTTTAAAAAAGCTTATGACAAATTGTACAATAAACATCGCCAGTTGCTCGATTCTTATTCTTTTGATGAAGACATTTCAGGATGGGAGAAAGATTTTTTTGATGGAGTAGAATTTTTAAAGGGCCTGAATATTGTTTCAGGCGAATACTTTATTAACGATCATTTGTCAAAAGGAAGAAAGATATTGGCTGAAGGCGCCCAGGGCAGCATGCTCGATATTGATTTTGGCACATTCCCTTTTGTTACTTCGTCAAATACAATTACGGCTGGTGTTTGCAGTGGACTCGGAGTTGCTCCCCAAAAAATAAAGGATGTGTTGGGGGTAACAAAAGCCTATTGCACAAGAGTAGGGGGCGGTCCTTTTCCAACTGAACTGGAAGATGCCACCGGTGAGGAGTTAAGAAAGATCGGGAATGAGTTTGGCGCTACCACTGGCAGGCCACGTCGTTGCGGCTGGATCGATCTGGTAGCGCTGAAATTTGCCTGCATGATAAACGGGGTGACAAAGATTGTCATGACAAAAGCTGATGTGCTGGATACATTTGAAGAACTACAAGTTTGCACAGCGTATAATACAGATGGAAATAACACGGAGGAAGTTCCCTACCAAATGACGGGTATCAACCTTGAACCTGTGTATAAAAAATTCAAAGGGTGGAAAACGGATTCTTCTGTTTTAAAACATGAAAAAGAATTGCCGGCAGCCATGCAGCAATATGTAGAGTTTATTAATCAATACCTGGGGGTAAAGGTGAACTATATTTCAAACGGACCGGGTCGGGACCAGATAGTTTCACTATCTTGAAAAAAGAACAGTAAAAAATAAGTTCAAAAATTTGGAAGTATTAAAACTTCGCTGAAATTTTACATTGATTAATTTTATTGGATCATGACAATGAAATCTGACAAAGGAAAAAAAACCGGCGACAATAATCATAAGCCATCTTCCGGTAATGCCGATAAAAAAGCTTCATCCAAACCTAAGAAACAGGAAGAAGAAGAAGATGACGATGATGTGGAAGAAACGGAAGAGATGGAAGTAAAAGCTACCAAAAAAGGAGGCAAGGCAACTGCGTCGAAAAAAGCCAGTGATGAAGATGACGATGAAGAAGGCGAAGAAGTGCCGGATGATTGGGAAAAACCAGAAGAAGAAGAGGAGTGGGATCCTGACTTCGATGAGTTTGATGTCCCTGCATCTAAAAATAAAAAGGGTCCTGTTGTCGGTGGTAAAAAAGGAAAGGAAGAGGAGGATGATTTTAAAGTAGATGACGAATTCAAAGAAATGGGTCTTTACAATGACAGCTATGACGACGATGAAGAAGACGATTACTAATTAGTTTTTATTTCCCGACGTATATTTTGAACGCAACCAATACTAACTGCATTTTTGCTATATCACATTTTGAAAATGCAAAGAGAAAAATGCTGAACTGGGCTAACCGGTTTGGCATTTTTTGTTTTTTGGATAATCATCGCTATCAAACCAATTATCACTCTGTAGAATGTTTGCTGGCTGTTGGCAATAAAAACTGCTTAACTGCTAATGCAGGAAACGCTTTAAATGATCTTCAGAATTTTCTTAATGAAAAACCCCGCTGGTTATTTGGTCATTTGGGATATGATCTGAAAAAGGAAATAGAAGATATTGTATCTGCTCATGCTGATAAACACAAATTCCCCGATGTTTTTTTCTTTGAACCAGCTATTATTATTAAACTTTCTGAGAACAAGATGGAGATTGAGGTTGAGAATGAGGTTGAGGCTAAGAAAGTTTTTTCAGAGATCATGGATACAGGGCATGGAGAGCTTGAAAAAAATTCCCACTTACAGATCAGGCAAAGGGTTTCAAAGCAAGAATATATTTCTACGATCGAACAACTGAAAAAACATATTCTTCGCGGCGATTGTTACGAGATAAATTATTGCATGGAATTTTTTGCTGAGAAAGCAGTTGTTGATCCATTAGCGGTTTACCAAAAACTCAGCAGCTCTTCACCCAATCCGTTTTCTGCTTTATATAAATTGGAAGACAAATGGTTGATCTGCGCAAGCCCTGAAAGGTTTTTAAAGAAAGAAGGAAATAAAATTTTATCTCAGCCGATCAAAGGAACATCATCGAGATTTTTGAAAGATGACAACAAGGATAAAAAAAGTAAGGAAGAACTTTTTGCAAGCGAGAAAGACCGTTCAGAGAATGTAATGGTAGTTGATCTTGTTCGGAATGATCTTGCCCGTGTTTGTAAAGAAGGAACAGTAAAAGTGGATGAGCTTTTTGGCATATATTCTTTTCCGCAGGTGCATCAAATGATCTCAACTGTAAGCGGGGAATTGAAAGAAAAAATTTCTTTTACAGATATTATCCGTGCAACATTTCCGATGGGCTCTATGACAGGGGCGCCAAAAAGAAGAGTAATGGAATTGATCGATCAATATGAAAGATCGGGAAGAGGAATTTTTTCCGGTGCTGTTGGTTATATAACTTCTGAAGGAAACTTTGATTTTAATGTAGTAATAAGAAGCATTATGTATAATACTTCTGAAAAATATCTTTCTTTTATGGCAGGTTCGGGAATTACTTTTTACAGCGATGCTGAGAAAGAGTATGAAGAGTGTTTGTTGAAGGCGGAAGCGATGAGGGCGGCGGTAAGCGCTAATAAATTTTAAG